>Ga0265297_10002762_pt1 | contig 34248 bp, 24 predicted proteins | sample Munlanlwell13791_FD_192502 | JGI IMG/M metagenome (GOLD analysis project Ga0265297, IMG submission 192502) | Leachate microbial communities from a municipal landfill in Southern Ontario, Canada - Leachate well 137-91 | ecosystem: Engineered > Solid waste > Landfill > Unclassified | place... | reverse complement strand
GCTGCCTTTGACGGTGTTGGCTTGGAGAATACCACCTTGCCAGAAAAGCAGGAAAGTCAGCAGGGTGAGGCCGATTCCACCAATGAGACCAATCCGATCAAATTTCAGAATCTTCCGACCGTAGATTGCCAGCACGCCCACGAGCAAAAGGGGTAAGAAAACTTGGTAGCTGTGGTAGGTGAGCAAACTCAGGTTGAGACCGAGAGCGGTCAGAGGTAAAAGCCAACGTTGACGATCCTTAGAAGCATCTAGACTCAACAAAAAGCTCAAGAGTCCGCCCAGAAAAAAACTGGTGGCCAGATTGGCTTCGTAGGCCACACGCGAAAAATGGATCGCCCAAGGACTCACTGTCAGCGTCAGCATTCCCAGCCAGCTCAAAAGAACTCGCGGCGAACGTTTTTTGTGGGCGAGAAAAATCAGGAGGATTTGTCCCAACAAAAATATATTCACTAAACCGGCGATCAAAGAAGGTAACCGGGCAACCCAGGGATGTAAACCAAATATTTGGACGAAGGGCATCAGGGTATAAACATAGCCTGGAAGTTTTTGGTCACCAAATGAAAGTATCGAGACCGGCCAAGAAACACCATGCTCATCATGGCCGGTTTTCGCAATACTGAAGGCGTTATACGCCAAGGCAGCTTCGTCCCGATTGAGACCATAGGGAATGCGACCAAAATCCCACAAACGTAGAAAAAGGGCCAAGGCCAAAATAATGCCCGCGCCGATCCACCAGTTATTCCACTTCATAGACATAGAAAGATGCCTGGTTATCCTGACGATAGATGGTCAAGTCTGGTTCGAAGGGCAAGGTATCGTAGGGAGTGGTAAAAATAACGTCGTAGACATTCCAGTCCTCGACATGAACTCGACCAAAATCGATATTGGGAATCAAAAACTGGCGATACGTTTCGTAGGGAATGCGGTTATAAAAAGCGTAAAAAGTGAAAGGCTGGCCATAGCCTGAGCTAAATTTAATGTGTTTTCCCTCTTGTTGGTATGTCTGAGCCAACTCCACCGCTTGTTGTTGACCCTCCAGCCAATCCTCGCTGGCCACCTTTTGGTAGTCCGTGAAGTAGTAGTGCCAGAACGATGAAAACTGCAGCAGAATAAACAGGACGATGGTGCCAACGATGGCCGCAAAGGCTTGTTGTTTGAGTTCTGCTTGCAACTCGCGAGCACCCAATGTCATAAGAATGACGGCTGGGACAATTGCCAGCAGAGCACGGTTAGCGTGGGGAATTTCTGTGCCAATGGCAGCCGGGATGAGCGTGATCAGCAGTAAGACCAACCAGAACCAACTCCGAACGCGTGGCTTTTCCCAAAGTGAATTAGGCTGAAAAAATTTCAAAATTCGCTGTTTAAGCGTCTTTTGCAACGGTAACTGCCATCGTTGAATAATTCGGCCAATGACGAACGTAATTCCCAACCAGAAAAGCAGGAGATGACCAATAAAAAACACACCGTAATCTGGCGTGTTGTGGCGCAGGGTAGTGGTACTTCCCCACAAAAGAAAGTTCAGGCTAAGATGTGTCGCCAGGTTTCCCAAAATTCTGGTCAAAGTTTCCAAAAGAGAAATATCACCAATAAAGCTGGTTTGCATTCCGCGTTGCGCACCAGGCCCCATGAAAAAATCCCAAGCGACTGGCAGAGATAATAGGCTAATGCTCAAGATACTGATGGCCAGGGCATTTCGTTTTTGACGTAGCCAATCTCGGTTGTAGATGACTTCATAACTAGCCAAGAGCAGATAGGTCAGTGGGATAACGATCTTGGAAGCATGATAGGTGTAGAGACTGGCGACCGTTCCGAAGATCAGCATGAGCCAAGCCAAGCGTGAACTCCAGGGAGTTTTCTCAAGTTTTTGGTGAATCTCGACCCAGCCAATCAGGAGGATCAGAAAAAACATCAAGTTAATGCCTGATTCAAAACCGATACGCGAGAACAAAAAATGCCAAGGCAAAACAGTCATCAAAAATCCGCTTAAAAGCGCCAACCAAGGTTTCTCAAAAAGTTTCCAGTTCAGCCAGGTCATGAGACAGATGCTGGTCACACCTGCCAAAGCAAAAGGGAGACGGGTAGCCCAGGCGGATAATCCGAACAGAGTTGTTGAGATACCGGCAAGATAGAAGGATAGCGGTGACTTGAAGTCGCCAAAAGAGAGAAAGGTAATGGGGAATCGTTGGAGGTGTTCATCGCGAGTAGTACGAATGACCATCTTGCCCACGTAACCGAGAGCGGCTTCATCCCAAGTTAATCCGGCGGGGGCATCGCCTAAAGCAAAAAGCCGAGTAAAAAGGGCAAAGCCGACGAGAAAAACCAGGGCAAGCCAAAACGGACGATGAAGTTGCATCTTTTGCCACCACATAGGTTTCATCTTCTCATTGATCGAGTTGGGGTGCAAATGTTTGTGCTCGTTTAAGGACTTCGCGATCGGAGCGCTGCCAATGTCGTTGTTCGCGGTGCCGTTTGGCCACGATAGTAGGAAGGATTTGGAGAGCTCTCCAGAAACCAAGGCCAAGCAGGCCTTTTGTTTTTGCGTTGGTAAGAGTGAGATGAAAAGGTAGCCAGGCTACATGTTGCCAGAGACGGATTGCATCAATGTTTTTCCAAACGATAATAAATTGGTTTTTCCACGAGTTGATTTCCATCTCTCGCTGGCCAAAGATCGATTGATTGGTGGTCTCGTGTTGATGCCAAACTCGAGCTTGATAATCAAACATGAGGTCCCAGCCACGTTTGAGTGCTCGATAGGAAAGATCTCGATCTTCCTCATAGGCGGGGTAAAAAAGAGTGTCAAAACCACCCAGTTTTTCGAATTTTGCCTTTTCAAACAGCATGCTGCCGCCAGCTGTCCACAGTGTGGCGAACCGTGTTTGATCAGGATCATAGAAATGGGCCAAAAATCCGCGTTGCCAGCCGCCTGTTCCTCGGCCAAAAAGTTGGGCGTTGGGTTTATTTTCTCGAACTTCGCCACAGCCGACGGCAAATAAAGATTCGTTGTGAGCAAACCATTGGAGAAGTCGTTGCCGAATATCTGGCGTAAGAGGGGAAACATCGTTGTTGAGCAGCAAAACAAAAGCGTGTTTAGCCACGTGCACACCCGCATTCACCGCGGCGGCAAAACGCTGATTTTTTTTCAGAGCGACAACGTCGAGACGAATTTTTTGGGCAGCGAAGATTGGTTTTTGGGTAGTCAGCCATTCTAAGGTCGTATCGGATGAGGCATCATCTACAATGATGATCTGATCGCCAAGTCGAAGAATTTTGAGAACGTGCGGCAGATGTTTTTCTAGAAGTGCCTGTCCGTTATAGGTTGGGATGACGACGGAAAGGGAAGTGTTCATTTCACTCCAATCATATTGTCGATGGTGGAGCAGAATCGTTCGAGAGAGAAATTTTTGGATTGATCATACGCCGCTTGACGCAACTTAATAATTTCTTTCGCTGGTAACTCCATGGTTGCTTGTGATTTTTTAGCCAAATCCTGGGGTGTGGAAAAATAAAAACCATTTTCAGTATTAGAAATAATCTCCTTCAATCCACCTTTTGGCACCACGAACGGAATGAGACCGTAACTCATGGCTTCAATGGTCGACATACCAAAATGCTCAACTTGTTTGGGATTGGACTGTTCGTCCACACCATAGCCAGCTGCATGCCAAAACAAAGAGCTCTCTAAGTACAACTTTTTGAGTTCGTCATCGGCGATGTCATGAAGCCAGGTGACCGGCAGATCGGCATACTTTTCTTTCAGCGTTTGGACGTAATCATGGTGATCATCACCAGGTTCAATGCCGCCCACTAAAGTGAGCGTCCAGTTTTTCCAGCCGAACTGTTGGCGACCGGCCGCAAATGCTTCCAAGAGAACTTCTTGGTGTTTACTGTGAGCGACATTATTAAAGGGATTGATGAAGCGACCGACCGCTAAAATATTGGGTTGACGAACCCCATCGACCACTCGGCTGTCTGGAATTTTGGCGTAGGGGTAATGAACGTACGGTACTTCGGTGTCCCAAGCTTGAGCAACGATATCTTTGGTGAACTGCGAGTTGGCGTTTTTCACATCCCAACAGCGCAGCTTCCAATCAAAAAGCTTGCCGGCCTTGCTGGTGAAAGGCATCTGAATGTGCAAGATGTTTTTTTTGGCTCCACTCATGAACAGACTGCCATCGGTGAGGTAGAAAAAAACATCGTAGTGGTGAGTAATCTGCCAAGTTTTTAAAGGGTTTGTTTTTCCGGTGGCGAGGGCGGAAGGAACAAATTTTACTTTTTGCAAATCAAGATCAAACATTTTTTCGTATTTAGCTCGAAAATCGGTAATGTTGGCACTGTCTTTTTGGGGAATGAGCACCTCAACCTGATGATTCTGGGACAGATACCAAGCGGTGGTCAGGAGATGCTTTTCTCCTCCACCAAAATGCTTGGGGATGTAGGGTGAATACAAACCGACTTTCATGACTGTTTCCAAAGTTTTTGAATCTGCTGTTCGATCCGATCGTAACGTTTACTGACGGGAGGTTGTTGCTGCATTTCCCACAAGCGGGTGTAAACCAGGAAGCGATTCATAGTCTGGGTCATGGCTTCGATCATGCCTTCCTGACCATCTTTCCAAGCCATCTTGAAAATGACTCGACCGAAAAAATCAAAAATTACGATTTTGATGAGACGCAGCGATCCGACTCTTGGGTGTTTGGCTTCCAGCATGAGGCGAGCTTCGACATCAGTCCAATCGATTGACTTGCGCAGACCATCATAAATGCTGCGGTGCGTGAGGTGGACCAGAGGTTCTTCGATACTGCCAATGCGACCAACGATTTCGGCATGTTCATGAACCTCACCTTTCCAACCCTTGAGTTTGGCGGTGCGGAAGACGCGCAGTAAAGTATCGTTCTGCCAGCCTCCATGTTGCATCCATTTGCCGTAGTGAATGTTATTCCGAGTGATGGTGAAAGCGTCGAATTCTGGACGGCGAAGGCGGCCTTGGATGGCTTTAGCGAGAGCTGGGGTAACGCGCTCATCAGCGTCTACGTAGAACATCCAGTCGGTTTTCACTTTCTTGGCGGCTTCGTTGCGCCAGTCGCTGAAGTTACTGCCTTGAGCCGAAATAACTTCTGCCCCCTGACGGGTGGCAATCTCTCGAGTGTGATCAGACGAACCGGTATCAACAACCAGCACCGCATTTGCCCATTGGAGGGTGTCAATACAATTGGCAATCATTTCCTCTTCGTTGCGAGCGATGATGATTGCGGTGAGAGTTGGTTCAGTGGACATCAGGTCTTGGCCCATATCTCTCTAGTATAAAGTCTTTAATGGCCTGGCGGATAGTGTCTGATCCATTTTTGTACTGGATGATCAGATGCCTTAGAAGAAAAATCTTGGTTCGAAGTGGTCCATAGCGGAAGCCGAAAAGGTAACGATTGCGTGTTTGGTAATACTCGTGCAACTTCGAACCTGATCCAGAAGAGCCCGCATTTTTGTGCCAAATGTGGCTGGTTGGTTCATACCAAATATCGAATTTGTTTTGTTGGAGGCGGATGGAGAGATCGAGATCTTCAAGATAGAGGAAGTACTTTTCGTCAAACAAGCCGACTTTTTCGAGGGCTTTAGTGCTCAAAGCAACACAGCAACCCGTCGCAAATTGGGTGGTTGTTGGTGAATCGTATTGACCTTGGTCAACTTCATCAACGCCCACATGAAAACCATGCACTTCTTGCCAGTCGATGGCGCCACCAGCGTACCAAATGACTTTGCCCAGATCCGATTTTTGGTAACTCGCTTGGTGAAACTCTCTTTCTTTAGAAAAATAAATTTTGGGAACGACTGCGCCACAGTTTTCTCGTTTTTGAAGCGCAGCTGCCAAGTTGGTGAGCGCTTTTTTACCGATTGTAGTGTCATCGTTCAGCAAAATTATGGTTTTCGGTTGGTACTTTTGTAGGGCAAAGCGAATGCCGACGTTATTGGCGCCCGTAAAACCGAGATTTTTTTCTTGAGGCAGATAATCCACCCAATTGCCAAAAAGCCGAGTCAATTTTTGAGGGAAATTCGGACTAGGCTGAGCATCGATAATGATGGGCTGAAGAACTAAAGCCTCATCATTGGTGCGAATACTTTTCAAACATTCAATCGTATTGTCCGGTTGACGATAATTGATGATAATGACCGGAATTTTTAGTGATTTCATATCCTCAGTTTCATTCGTATTCGCCAATACAGTTGAGTCAGGCCAGTCGTTGTTTCCCAGTGTAGGTGAGCTTCCCAGTATTTTGCTTGTTTGGCTAAGGTCGTGAGTTCATGAGAGAGTTTGAGCGGCGATTGAGTGGAGGACCATTTTTTGTGCTCCCAGTATTGGGCGAGCGTCAGCACCTCAAAAAAGGATTGCAAAGCAGCCAATGTTTCACCATACTGACCTTGCTTGTGAGCTCCAAGAGAATACCAACGCTTAATGAACTCGGTGAGCCAAGTCGTCACCAAGTTAGTAGCTTGTGGTCTCTCACCTTTTCCCATTTCCTGGGCAGCAATTTGGCTGTAGCGCTGAGCGCGGTCAATGAAGGCTTGAATGTTTTCGTAATTATGGTGAATGATGGCCCAGTCTTCATCAGCCGGCAGACTTTTGAGTTCGCCCTGAATGGTTGGTTGACTGTGGAGTTGGGGTTTCCAAGTTACTTTACTTGTCCGGAAGAGGCGAACTTGATAGTCTGGCCACCAGCCACTTTGCGCCCATTGCCCGAAGATGAGATTTTTGCGTGGCAATCGGTAGGCAACTACGCTTGAAGTTTCTTTAAGGAGTTTTGTAATATTTTTAGCAAGGGCTGGAGATATTTCTTCATCTGAATCCAAAATCAGAGTCCAATCTTGCGTAGCTTGTTGCAAGGCTGCATTGCGAGCTGGTTCCACATAACCCACATCAGTGTGATGGAGAATCGTGGCCTTGAATTTCTTGGCAATGGCTACGGAATCATCAGTACTCTCCATGTCCATCACAATCAATTGATCAGCTAGCAGGTGAACACTTTTTAAGCATGCCTCGAGAGTAGAGGCGGAATTTTTGGTGTGAACAATGACACTTAACGAATTTAGTGTAGCCATTTTTTGAGTATCCCCAATGATTTTAGCTCCGCGAGAAAACGACGCCAACCGAGTCCAAGGATGACTAAGCCATAGCTTACTCCTGAAATGAAAATACCCAAAATGAGCCAGCGGAAAGAGCGGGACCAGAAGTTCATTCCCACCAAACCAATAAACATCATAATGATCGAGGCCAGAGTTTGGAGCCAGATTGCCCCAAAAATATCAAAACGGACGACTCGTCGCAAGAGATATATGGGTAGGAAAATCGTTGAGGCGGCAATGAAGAGTGAACTGATGGCCACGCCTTCATACCCAAAAAAACGAATGGCTGGCGGAGTGATGACCCAAGTCATGATGGTCCAGAGAATCATGAGATTCAGGGTTTTGTTCACTTGGCCAACAGCCATGAGAGCGTTGGTCAGTGGTGTTGAAATCGCGCTGATGGCGATACTGACGGCAAAGAGACTGAGAGATAAGGCAGCCGGTTGCCAGTGAGCATACGCCGGGAAAACTTTCAGTAATGGAAAGATAAAAACGGCCATGCCTAACAAAAGTGGGAAACTCCCCAAAGAAATAAAGTACATCGATTTTTCGATCGCTTTTTTGAGAAGTGCGGTGTCGTTCTGGATGCGCGAATAGGTAGGAAAAGAAACCGCCATCACGCTGTTTACGGTGAGCATATAGGGGTAACGAGACTGATTCTTAGCCCACGTAACATAACCCATGTCCGTTTTCCCAATCCAGGCACCTAAAAAGAGAATAAAGAGATCATCTTTAATGCGAGCGAGAACATCATTGAGCTGAAAACGGAAACCGTACTTGATAAGTGGCTTGAGCGCTTGGCGGTCAAAGGCGAAACCAAGCGGCCAACGCTTGATACTGTACATGATAATCACACCCACCAAAGCGCGAGCAAAAATAGCGATGGTGAAGCTTTGGATGCCAAATCCTTGCCATGCCAAGACGGAAACGAGAAAGTAAAATACCAAGTTTTCTCCGATTTCTGGAATAACTTTTTTATCAAAAAGGAGATCTCTCTCTAACAAAATGGAAGGAATGGTTTTGAGCGAAGCTAAAAGGAAGGAAGCCACCAACGAGTAAAGGAGCCATAATTCTCGGCCCGATAAGTGCTGGGTAGTTTGCCAGACAGGAGTGAGGCCAACCAACAAGAGACTGATCAAGAGAGCTAATCCCATCTGGATGGTGAAGGTGGTGCGCAGTTCAGAAATGGTGGGAGCATCTTTCTTTTGAATAAGAGTGGCCGCTAGACCAATGTCCGAAAGAAAAGTAAACAGGCCCAACAAGGAAAGCACGATGTAGTACACGCCATATTCCCCAGGCAAAATAAAGGCACCGATAACAAGATTGGCCACAAGGCCGATGGCTTGCAAAGCGAAGGTCCGGAAAGCATAAGCGATCACGCCACGCACCGAACGATTCTTGACTTCAAGGGCTTCAAGTTCCGGATCAATCAAGGCGTTGGCTTTTTCGTTATCACTAATTATGGAGGCTGGTTCATTATTTTTTGACATATTCAACCTTGGATGGGAATTTTGGTAACAGCACAGCGAGCCAGATGATGAGTGTGATGACGCTGACCGTATTACTCGCCAACTGCAATGGGGTGGCTTGATATTGAGCGCCAACAGAGTGAATCGTTTCGGTGGTAATCAACTGCCGTCGACCATCGGGAAGCTTGGTTGGTTCAACAGGTTGATCATTCAGATAGTATTTCCAACCAGGAAAATCGGCAATATTCCAGGTGATGGTGCCGCCCTGTGGTGATTCCACAAAATACAGCAATTCTTGAGGGCGATTCGTTTCCCAACGCGCTTGTTGATTGGCTGGTTCCACCACAATTCGCTGATTTGGGTCAAGGACCGGTAGCTTGCGATCGAATCCGAGCGGAAGATAGTCAGCCAAGATATCGCTCATGTTGGTGCGAATGAGTTGGCGATCGGTGTAGTAAAAATCATCATTGCGAGTGAGATACTCTTGCGGTTGCTGCCAACGCAGCTGGGCAAATACAACAAAAATGGTTAGAATCCAGGCCAAACTCCAACGCAGGACACTCGGACGAATGCTCCAGATTCCCCAACCTGCGAGCATGGCCATCAAAACGTTGGCGACGGCCAAAAATCTCCACGGAAACTGAATAAAGGACAGCAGCGGAATCATCTCCCAGAGCCACTGACTCTTAAAAATAGTGAGGTAAAGAGAAACACCGGTTCCGGCGGCTGTCAGGAGAATGAGCCAAGGCGTTGTGTTGGTTTGCCACCAAGTTTTGATATCTTGTCTCTGCATCCAGGTTTGGAGGATATTCCAGACGGCACTCACACCAGCCAAGGCGGTGAGCAAAAGTGAAAGATAGCCAAAGTGAAAACTCACGTCATCATCAGGTCCGTACGTCGAGCCACCAAATCCCCAGTCCGCTTGATAAAACTGGCGAATGTAAAGAAAGTGAAGTCGGAAATCAAAATAGCCCGAAGTGATCTCACCAATGATGGTTTGATCTTTCATCAGAAAAGCGGGGATGGCATAAAAAGCACTCAAGCCAAAACCAGTGGCAAAGCCAGCAATAATGAGCAAAATATGTTGCCGCCAGTTTTTGGGATGAAGAGCGACCCAACCCATCGCTAAAACAAAGAGAATGGGTAAGGCCATGAAGGCGGTGAGGTTGTGGGAAGCAATGAGGGCAGCCGTGGTCAGACTCAAACCCAGCCAGGCTACTTTTTTATCTTTTCCTGTCAGCCAGGCAAAATGCAAAATCCAGGGCAAAACACTCAGAGCAAAGAGCTCATTGAGTGCCCCCCGGACGTAGAGATCAAGGGCACGATAGGGAGCGAGAACAAAAATGGTCGCCGCCAAGAAACCAGCGGTGCGACCCCAACGTTTCATGAGGTTGTACATACCCAACCACCCCACAATTTGGGTAAAAAGAATCAGGAGTTTGATCGAAATTAAGGGTGGTACACCTAAGAGTGTGGGAATACTCGCTAAGTAAAACGGAACGGGACCATAAAAGAGGAAAAGTGGCATGCCATAGCCATAACCAAAATCGGTTGACCAGGCAACGGGAAACTGGCCAGCGCGGAGGTTGTCCACCATCTCGACGAGGCGCGCGACGTGGGTATAGTCATGCATCCGAAAAAAACCAGTTTGCAGCAAAGGTAAAGCCAACAATAACAAAAGAATCAGCGCGCTCTGGGTGATGATAAAGTTTTTGATGAGACGCATATCAGGATTGTACTATTTTGGCAGCAGTTCGTAGACCTGCAATTCTGGTGCCCCATAGGGTCGGGGGTAACGAGCAATCAGCTTGAGATTATCGAGCGGCACTTGCATGCGGTGTTCGTTGACTACAAGCCAGACGGGGTGATCTTTGGCCTCTTCCCATGTCCAATCTGGTAAAAACTTGACGGGGTACTGCGCCAAACCTTCAATTTTGAGATATTGGATTTCGGGACGATTATCAAAGTACATCAGTATTCCATCCGGCAAGGTGCCAAATGACCCCTCGGTTACAACGGTGAGTCGTTGACCATTTTTTACCTGATCAATCATGGCTTGGCGAAGTTGAGGAATGCCGTGGCCGGAGGACCACTCAGTGAGGTACTGCTCTCGATCGTGAAGCACGAAAGGTGTTTGATCGGGCGTAAAGTAGCTCAGCAGCATGAAGCGTAGTGAGCCAATCAAGAAACTCAGAACGAGCAGCCAAAAAGTCAGCGGAAAAAGCGAATCAGTTGATTTTTTGACACTCTTCCAGATTTCTCCAATAAAGAGAGCGGCACTGACGGTAAAAAATGGGGCCACTGGGAGGTAATAACGGGGATGGACAGTTTTTCCCATAATAATGAGTGGCAGAGCCATCACGGCTGCAGAGGCGAGAATCTTCCAGTGGAGGCTACGCTTCTTAGAAAGGAGCGCGGCGATGAAAGGCAAGGTGACAATTTCTGGTCGCAAGTAGGTACTCAGCCATTGGAAAAAACGGCCACCGTTACTTAAAGAGGTCTTCCACTCGCCCTGCAAAACATCCTGAAGCGTAAAAGTGAAATCGCTGCCGCGTCCAAAAAGACTCCCAAAAGCAGGTTGGAGTTTGAGTAGGGCAAAAATGGCTAAACCCAGAAGTCCAGCTAAACCAAAAGCCAGAGAGCGATACACAATCAATCGAGTGGAAAAATCTTTCCAGGGTGACTGAGAAAACAAGGAACTAAAATAGGTCCAGCCAAAAATGACACCGGCAAAGAAGATTGCTGGAACTTTTGTCCACAAAGCTAACCCCCAAGCAGATCCAGTGAGGATAACCGCGAAGGAAATGTTTGCGAATGAAATATTTTTTTTCGCTAGTCCATTTTTATTGAGGTGTTTGTCGAGCTGTATAACACCCAGCCAACTTACGGATAACCATAAAACGAGCATGGCGTCCATGAGGGCCATCCGTTGGTGGAAAAACCAAAAAGGGGCGAGCACCATGATCACCATTTGAGCAAGACGAGCCTGATTATTACCACCCAATGCTTTGAGAATTCGGTCACTCACCAAGAGTTGAGCACCACCAACGACGACGCTGATCAAGCGAGCCAGCCAAAGTGGATCGGCACCCAATCCTAAAATGCTGGCGATCGACCAAATAAAAAGAGGTGGTTTGCCATCATTCAGGGCAAAGTAGAGATACTGTTGGGGATCGTGACGCAGCAACTGGGCCCAGCGAATGTAAATCGATTCATCGGCAAACACTGGCAGGGCAGTCAATTTAAACAGGCGACTGGCGAGATAGACAAACGCCACACTAAGCGGCAGAGTAAACGCTGGAAGGCGCTGTATTTTTTTCAGAATGGTTGCCCAGTTCGACATAACTTCTCCTCATTGTACGTGAGAAAGTGCTTCTTCCCAAGAAATGTTTGGCATTTGGCTGGTAAACGGTGTTTTTTTTCGAGGGAAGATCAGTCGAACAAGTGAACCCTCTTGAGTACTTTGAATCACACACCGACCATGAAAGGTTTTTTTCATTTGCTCATCGACATACGCTAAACCAAGGCCAACGCCTTTGTGTTGATGGCTGACAAATGGTTTTTTAAAGTGTTTTGTTTGGTGCTTGGGAAAACCAGGACCAGTATCTTGGAAAGTTAGTTCGATCTTCTTTCTATGAGAAAAAACCTCAATTTCGATCCATCTTTGAGTTTGGGGCACAATTCTGAGAGCAGTAACGCTGTTAAAAAAAAGATTCAACAGTATTTGTTGTAAGACAATTTGATCACCGTATAAAGAGAGGTTAGACGGACAGTTCAGCCGACAGCGAACCTGCTCTCGTTGCATGCTCATTTGACACAGTTGTTTGGTTTTTTGCAGCAGCGGTTCGAGCAAGAAGAACGCATCTTGAGGATGCTCGTTTTTGAGTATTTCCTGAGAGTGACGAACCACTTCACTGATATAACTCAGCTGAGTTGACAGTTCGTGGTAATTTTTCGGCGGGAGAAAAGGAGAGGATTGAGCGAGCTCACACTGCAGCTGCATTAACTGATTCGCGACGTTGTGGAAGATCGAAACAACGAAGAAACCGTAAGACATAAGGGCAGGTTGGTGAGTACCAAACCGATCCATTTTTTGCCTTGGACAACGCGGATTGTAGCATACAATGCTTCCGGCGAGTCTGAATGTCGCACTTGTTGCTACTCCACGCCTGGAATGTCGCACCTATGTGCGACATTCCAGGCTAGAGGTCAAAAGAAGTGCGACATTTTCTGAATAATGTCTTATCCTACAGATATTCAGACCAACTAAGGTCTTAAGACGCGGCTGATCTCAATTCAGCCGATCAACTCGCTATGAACGCCTTCGAAACAGCCTACCAGCGACTCAATCCCCAGCAGAAACAAGCCGTCGATACTCTGGAAGGTCCCGTCATGGTTTTAGCGGGTCCTGGCACCGGTAAAACGCAAATTATGTCTCTGCGGATTGCGAATATTCTGCGCAGTCTTGATGCCCAGCCCCAAAACATTCTTGCTCTTACCTTCACAAACGCTGCCGCCAAAAATTTGCAGACCCGTTTAACTCAGCTCATCGGGGCTGCAGCTTATGGTGTGAAGTGCACTACCTTCCACAGTTTTTGTGCCACGGTCATCGAAGAGCACGGCGAATTTTTTCCGGTTTTGCCTTCGGTTCAGGAGCCCGTTTCCACTTTGGAGCAGATCGGCATCATGGAGCGGATTTTTGACGAGAATGAGTTCGTTCACCTCAAAAATCCCAAGTATCCCTATTTTTATGTGCGCGATGCGCTTCAATCTTTACTGAACTATAAACGGGAAGGCCATTCGTCTTTGACGATTCGTCAGTTAGCAGAAGAAGAACTCATGGCCCTAGAGCAGTCCGATCTTCCGGCCTACAAACGCCGTCAACAAGAACTCCAGGTGCAAAAGAATATTGATCTGGCGCAAATCTACAGTGAGTATCAACGACTGATGGCGCAGCGTCACTGGTTTGATTTCGAGGATCTCATTTTGTGGGTTCGTGATGCTTTACGGGAAAATGAAGATTTGCGGCTTATTTATCAAGAAAAGTATCAGTATTTTCTGATTGATGAGTACCAAGACACCAATGAAGGCCAGTTGCAGGTTGTGCGAGAGTTGGCTTCTTTCTGGGGCGAGCAAGCGAACATTTTTGTGGTCGGCGATCCGAATCAGTCGATCTATCGTTTCCAGGGAGCGTCACTGGCAAATACGCTCAGTTTTTTGGATCATTATCCGCAAGCGACGGTGATCAGTTTGGTGACGGGCTATCGCTGTGGCAATGAAATCTATCAGGCAGCAGCCGAGCTGATTGGCAACAATCCTCTTGAGATTACAGATGAGCGTTTGGCCTCGCTGTCAGAAGCTTTAACGCATTGGGAAAATAAATCCGCGACTATCACCCTTCATCAAGCGGCTACACCACTGGCTGAAACACTTTGGATTGCCCAACGATTGTGGGAGCGTCATGAGGAAGGTATCCCTTATAGTGAAATGGCAATCTTGTATCGCAAGCATAAGAATGCTGATTTGCTTAAAGAAGTTTTGCAATCTCGCCAAATACCTTTTCAAGTCAATGAACAAACGGATGTGTTTGCCAGTCGGACCGTGCAGCAAATTTTGTCGCTTTTGCAGTTTTTAGTGGCCATTCGTTCGCAACAGGAAAGTTCTCTCACCCTGGCTGTTTTACAACTGCCTTGGTTGGGCATTGATGCTCAAGATGCGCTCACTTTGGTGCGCGAAGCGAGCCATAACGCCACGTACCGACAGCAGCCCTGGAGCTTGTTGCAAGACGACGCGGCTTTTCAGAAACTTGCTTGGCGCTCTCCGGATAAATTAAGGGCTCTGCGTCAATTGCTTATCGACCTTCAGGATAAAGAGTTGAATGAACCACTGGCCTTTTTTGTAGAAGAAGTTTTGCGTGAGACTAGTTTTTATGCCTGGTCGGAGTCCCAAAAGTTGGGAGCCAGTGAACTTGTGGCCGTGGCTAGCTTCTTGCGGCATCTGCAGAATTGGGCAAAACGTGATCAACACCGCCATTTAGAGAAACTTCTCACTGATATTCAAAGAATGAAAGAACATGGTCTGGTTTTGCAGCAGGAGCCTTTGACTACGGTGTCCGATGCCGTGACTTTAGCCACTGCACACCAAGCTAAGGGGCAAGAATGGACCGATGTTTATATTCTCCAAGCTCAGGATAAAACCTGGGGCAATTTGCGCAGTGTTGATCGTCTCAAACCGTTATCGGGGATGATCCCGTACGCCGATTTAGAAAAAGCGCAGCTGAATGAGGACGAGCGGCGTCTTTTCTATGTTGCTCTCACTCGAGCGAAAGATGCGGTCACTTTTACCATGAGTGAAAGAGAAACCGACGGAGATCGCACCACTCCACTGCAACCGACGCAGTTTATTGCGGAACTCCCCAACACCAAGTTAGCGATTACTGAACCCATAGATCCTGAGACAGTTATTGAACAGCTCCGCCAACAGTTTTCCCAACGGCAAACCAAACAACTCACTCAAGATGTGGATCATGCCTGGCTCGAATCGCTCGTGAGTCAGTTTGCCTTTTCCTATACCGCGCTGCAAGAATTTTTGAACTGTCCCGTGAGCTTTTTTTATCGTCGACTTATCCGGGTTCCGGAAAGACCAGCTCCGGCTTTAGCCATTGGAACGGCGGTTCATGCCAGCCTTGAACATCTCTATGTTCAACTCAATAAAGAAGGCGAAGTGGTTGATCTCCCTAATCTGCACCAGGTGATACATCGCCAGATGCGCCAGTTTGATTTTGCTCCAGCTCAACTTGATGTGTTAGAAGCTGAGGCGAAATCTATACTTACCAATTTTTATAATGCTCAAGAAGATAACTGGAAGCCGAGTGTTTTGGTGGAACGATTTTTTGGGCGAGAACCGCAAGTCGTTTTTGAAGATCTTCCGTTAGTTGGTAAGGTTGACCGGATTGATTTGATTGATCCTCTTGGCAAACAGGTTCGGGTAATCGATTACAAGACCGGTCAAGTGCACTCTCGGAATGATATTCTGGGCAAAACCGCCAGCTCGGATGGCGCGATGATCCGCCAGCTCGTGTTCTATCGTTTGTTGGCCGATCTTGATCCGACGTTTCAGTATCAAGTAAAAGAGGGCGAGTTTGTTTTTGTGGAACCGAGCATAGGTGGCAAATTCGTCACCGAGCAATTTGAAATTTCGGACGAACAGGTGGAGGAACTCAAGGGAATACTTCGACAGGTAAAAGAAGAATTTATTTCACTGTCGTTTTTGGAAAAAGAGCCTTGTGGACATTGTGATGCCTGTCGCTCGCTTGGTTTGCAGCCGTCAAAAATGAGACAGTACGAAACATTTTATTTTTCGCAAGAAAACAAAGATCAGTGATTCCAGCAAGAGGTTAATACCGTTCAAATTCAATTACATGAAATAGGAATGACGCAGGATAGGGACAGCTCGATTCGACGAGACAAGTGAAGAGGAGAAAGGTTTATCGAGGAGAATCGCGCAGGCCGGAGTGGGAAGAGAGTGATTTGTTTGCCCCGAGACGATGGCCGATGTCACCTAAACTGCGTCATTCTTGTCTTACTGCCAAGTGGAAAGGGCAAAGTACAGCTTTGACCACTGACTATCGACTGCAATGCCTGTCCAGTTGGGATAGAAGAGAACGAAGGTGATGAAGATTGCAGCAACTGCTAGACCAACGACGTACTTTCCCCAAGATGCAACTTTCCAAAGTTTTACCAGCCAGTAACTGGTGAGAATGGTCAGGAGAGGAACAGCCGGACAGTAGTGATAGAAAAACATGATGCGGGGAGAAAAGGTCCAGAGAATCCAAGGACTGAGGTACGCTGCCAGCACAAAAAGTAGGAGCGTGAGGTCTTGATTTTCTTTTTGGAGCCGGGCTATTTTTGTTTGGAAAGTAGTGAGGCTCTTCTTGTTTGAGATACGACTGGCCTCGATGGTCAACTGGAACCAATTCAAGATCCAAATAATGAAGGTGCTCACCGTCCAGAGAATAGTTGCTATTCCTATCCAGAAAAGCAAAGGATTTCCTTCGATGTACATATTTTGAATTTTGCCCACACCAGCAGAGTTGGTGTAGGTGTAGACCGGTCGAAGATTGAGCACCCACTGGAGGGGGGTCGATTGATACGGGTGCGTTGCATCGAGATTGGTTTGGTACCACCAGATTTGCTGGTGGAGTTCTCGGAAGTGGTCCCAGTCATGCCCTTGTAAAAACATTTGACCATAACTAAGAAGGTAAATAGTTGGAATCAGTACGAGCAACGATGCGCACAGTTGAGCGAAAGCTCTCCACGTAATTTTTTGGCGCTGAATCTTTTGAGCGAGAAGCGCCAGAATTTGATCAGAAAACAAGGGTAAAACGACAAAGATACCAGACCATTTGCTGGCTGCGGCCGCTCCAGCGGACAGACCAACGAGCAAGGCTCTTTGTAAACTTGGCTTTTGTTTCCAGTGAAGATAGGTCCAGAGAGTGAGAAGAATAAAAAAGGTGACGTGGATATCGTTCATGGCAATTCGGGACATGCCTAAGAGTAGGCCATCAAGACTCGCCAAGAAGGCGGCCAAAAGACTTACTTCTTCTGACAGTCGCAGTTTTCTAGCCAGGGCGTATACGAGGCCAATTACGCCAACCCCAAAGAGCGCCGAGCTAAAGCGCCAACCGAAACTGTGAACACCGAGTATGTTCAGACTCAATGCCTGGGTTAATTTAGCCAATGGAGGGTGTAACCAGTCAATTGCGGTTTTTGGTTCCGGAGCCGGATGCCACCACTCATAGGCACTGGGGTCATTTTGAGCAATCAGTTTTGCTGTGACCACATGGTAGACCTCATCAAAATAATAATCGGTAGGAAAGGAAAGGCGCCAAAAGCGCGTTCCAGCCGCAAAAATCAGAATGAGACTGAGGACAAGAAGAGGGGAAAAGTATTTCTTGAGGGTTATAATCACGATGCTTCGTATGATACTGTCAGATCAAGGTAAAATAAAGTTCGTATTTACGCAGATAAAGGAGAGGAAAGACGACTTCTTCTGATACACCTATATGGATCAATGGAAAAAAATAACAACCAGTTGGCGAGGATCATTGCAAAAGTGGTTGTCGTCCCGTTTTTTTTCCGGATTTTTGGTCGTTCTTATTAGCTGGGGAATGTACTTTGCCTACGTCTGGCCGCAGATGCTCTATTTTGACGAGCGCGGACTCCAAGCTGGTTGGGTTGGAGTTTGGGGAGATTGGGCCGCCCATATTACCTATGCCAACGTTTTTGCCCTGAGACCACTGAGTATGTGGTTATCACCACACCCTATTCATGTGAATTCTCCCTTTACCTATCCCTTTCTCGCTGACGCCATTTCTGGTTTGTTGATGCGCTTTGGTTGGAATGTGGTCGACGCCATGATTATTCCTTCCATTATTACCAGCTTGGTTTTTTTGCTCGTGATCTATGCTTTTTACTTTTCTCTGCTGAAAAAAGCCTCGCGAGCTTTTATTGCCTTAAGTTTGTTTTTACTCAACGGTGGCTTAGGCTGGTACTGGTTTGTTAAAGATGTCATTGCCAACCCTACTTGGGAAACATTCTATTATCCACCTCAGGAATACACACATCTCAGCAAACAATATGTCGAGTGGATCAGCATCGTTACTTCAGAGATGATTCCGCAACGGGCCTTTTTATTTGGTTTCCCTTTCACGGTGCTTATCGTTTGGCAGCTCTACCATTGGTGGCAAAAGAATTTTACAGGTGTCCCCTGGTGGCGCATTATCGGTCTGGGACTCTTAAGCGGAACCCTCTTTTTTGTGCACGCTCATTCTTTTATGGCTTTATTTATTATCTGTGCTGTTTTGAGCGTCTCAAAATGGAAACAATGGCAATCTTGGTTGGGCTACGGTTTGGCAACCGCTGCTGTTGCCCTGCCCATTGCCTGGCTTCTTCACCGCGGTCATATGGGTAGTTTCTTTTCTTGGCTCCCTGGTTGGTTTGCTAACCCCAAGGAACACGGCATAAACTTTTTCTACTTTTGGTGGGTGAACTATGGTCTCTTTTTACCATTAGCAATCTTGGGAACTTGGAAAGCCAAACTTTATCGTCATCCGCTTGTTGTGAGTGGTTGGTTGCTCTTTGCCCTCGTCAATTTGATTCAGTTCCAGCCCCATGTTTGGGATAACACCAAAATGCTTACCTGGGCGCACTTTTTCTTAGTGATTCCTGTTTGGTATTTTCTCGCCTTTGTTTGGGCAGGAAAGTGGTGGCGAAAAATCTTGGTTATTATTTTGTTTTTGGTGGTGACGTTCTCTGCTTGGCTCGATATTTGGCATTTCACCCGAGCTGACAAAAATTCCTATCAAATGTGGAGTCGAGAAGATTTTCAGTTAGCGGCTTCACTCAATGCGGCATCTCAGCCTGGCGATCATGTTTTAACCGGTCAAAATCATAACAGTTGGGTCGTTTCACATACCCACGCCCAGACGTTGCTTGGTTTCCCTGGTTGGCTCTGGACGTATGGAGTGACGGATCCGCAGCTGGCTGCCGATATTAACACGATGTTTAGAGGGGGTCCCAATGCTATTCCCTTACTTCAAAAATATGATATTCGATTGGTGATTATTGGTGGACCAGAACGAGCTGATATGAAAGCAAATGAAGCTTGGTTTGCGGAAACGTTTCCTCTCGAGTTTCAGGGTTCTGAGTACAACATCTATAGAGTAGCGCTCTAAGTGTCACCAACTTCTGGAAACAAGGGATTACAATTGGGAAAATTTTTCAGCGACCAAACTGGCCCCACCGACTAATGCGCCGTCAATGGCCTCATTTTCCAAGTAGACAATTGAGTTTTCCGGACTAACGCTTCCCCCATAGAGAACTACACTTTCCTTACCAAAAGCGTCACGGATTTCCGCAATTACGCCCAAAGTAACATCCAAGGGATCCTCTTTTCCGCCGAAGGTACTGATGGCGTGAACTGGTTCGTAAGCAATGATCACTTTCTTTTTTTCGTCAGTGGATAAGGCATCGGCTTGCTCTTTTATCTGTTCGCGATCAACGCAAATAATCGGTTGAATGCCAAAGTCGATGGCTTGAGCCACTTTTTTGGCGACCATGATCGAGGATTCGTGAAAGTATTTTCGTCTTTCTGAATGTCCGAGAATGGCATAGGTGACTCCAAGATCTTGCAAACTATAACCAGATACTTCACCGGTATAGGCTCCGGCACCATAGGGACTCAGGTCCTGGACGCCTAGGGCAACATCACTTTTTTTCAAGTCAAGAATAAAGGGAAGCAAGGGCATGGGTGGACAGACCACGTACTGGCGATTGGCTTTTTTTTGAGTTTGGAGAAATGACTGTACCCAAGCTGTAGCCTCGGTTACAGTTTTGTTCGATTTCCAGTTTGCGACAACCAGTTTCGTCTTCATACCCTGATTATAGATGATCAAAGACGCGCTGAGTGTTACCTTTTCCAGACGACGACGGGGTAAAGTGATTGGTCACTCACCTTGTAGGCTTTTCCGAGTTGTGTGTCATACACCCAACTCGAGTTAGCTTTGAAGACCGTGGAATAGTCCTCATAGGAAATGTCAGAACTGTAGTACGAATCAAAACTCAAGAATCGGCCATCGAGACTGACAGCGAGGTGCTGTTTTTTGATTCCGGCTTCGCCATCTTGAGTGAGACGTTCCGTGCGGACACCATTCTGGTCAACGCGGAAGATATCAACTCCATAATTCTGCCATTCGTTAGCCCGCTCTGAGATTTGACCAAGATAGTAGAGCTGATCGCCTACTGGAAGCATTTCAATGATTTCGTGATTACTCAGGAACTGAGGAGTGGCTTTGCTATCGGTTCGGAAAAAAGCTCCATCAGCCGCGGAATTATTGCCAGTGATCTCCTGGTTCCAGTTATTTATAAATCCGTACTGACCCAGATCATTCTGGAGCACCACCCGTTCAATCCCGGTCATTCCTGAGTTGCCAAGCGTGGGTAATTCTTCTGAGGCTGTCTGCGAGCCGACTTCATACTGGTAGTACCCTTCACCTTCCCATCCGGTAGAAAAAATAAGGTTGTTGCCATCGAGCCAGGCTTTAAGGTTCAAAGTCGTAAAGTCGTACTTTCGATTAAAAGTATCAATGACTTCGCCATTTTGGGTTTCACGGATAACAATGTCTTCTGATCCCTTTTGGTCCATTTCGTCGTAATGACGCTCACCGAGGATATAGGCAAGGCGAGATCCATCTGGTGAAAGTATCAAATCTCGGAATTCTTCTTTATCTTTTGCAGAGGAAAGCTCGGATTCCTGCTGTGTTTCCAGATCATAGACATGGAGCGATGTATATTTTTTCTTATCAGTCGTTTTGAGGTAATACAGTTTCGTTTGGTTGAGACCACCAATGACAAAGGAAGAAAGCGGCGTTATTCCGTTATCAATAGCGAAATTGGCATCGATCGGCAAGCGCTTTGCCTCTTTGGAATCCGAAGAAACCTGGTAGATGCCATCAGATTTGAGGAAAAAAACCTGGAGTGTTTTTGTTTTTTCTGCTGATGGCTGAGCAGTGATTTCCCAGGGATTATTTTTCCATTGCAACCATACTCCACCAGCTAAGAGCAAACTAAACCAAGTAAGAAAACCCAGTGAGAAGCCTAGTTTTTTGAGCATGCTTTTGTTGAATGTTTTCATACGGACCTAATTCTTGATAACCCCCAGAAGTCGATTAAGATTTTCATTTTTGGTTTCCAAAGCGTCCAGCTTTTGCACCCCTCCATCAGTGGGACGATAGCCCTGAATGGTGTTACAAATCATGCCGTCACATTGGTGAGCTGAAATGGAATAAAAGACATCTCCTACCCAGGTAGCACCACCCTTCCAGTAGCTTCCTGAGGTTGTTACTTCAGTGACTTTTCCTTCTTTGAGGTCGTTGACGCGGTAAAAAACCAGTTGATTGGGTTGAGTAGAGGAATCCAGAGTAGCAACCCAAGTATGATCTGGATTGATCATCCATTCATTTCGGAATGAGCCTAAAAAGTGTAAGGTGTCTGATCCGTCTGATTCGAGCTTCACGACACCAGTACCCCGGACATTTCGCAAAATGCCGCCACTGGTGCTGTTGGGGTCGGGTTCCACAAAACCACCACTCACCAGGACATGGGACTCATCTAGAGCAAGCACGTCATAGAAATGATCATTTGATTCTGATCGGATAGTCGCTTGGCGAAGATCAACGGATTTTTCATTGCAACGGGCGTAAAAAAGTCGGTCAGTACCGGATGTGTCCTTGGCCGCAAACCAAAAACGCGTGTCATCAAGCCAGCTCAATTGAAAAAAATGATCCGGATTTGAGTTGGTGGTAAGGGAAAGGGACTTCCCCTGGAACTGAATTTCAGAATTGGGGCAGCTTGTTTGGTCGGAGGCTAAACGAAGAGGATAAGTACTTCCAGCGATTATGGCAAAGGCGAGAGATTTTCCGCCTGGAGAAAGCATGGCATACTCAAAGCCGGCCACGCGCATGATACCGGGATTCTTCAACACTTGGTTGATGGAGTTATCTTTGTACGAGTATTTCTGAACATCACCGGCAGCATCGAGGAAGTAGGCATCTTGACCTATGAACCAAAAATTTTGAGAACCGTAATCCGTTTCTTGACTACCCACCCAGGCGATCTGGCGCTGAATATCCGTGTCATAAAATACAACAGTATCATTACGACTGCCGATTACGATGTTTTTTGGTTCGTATTTTTGGATAGCAATGTTCCAAGTTTTGTCTGGTTGAACGGTCGTTTCAAGGGATTCAGATGGAAAGATGCGATTGGCATTGTTTGGTTGCGGGAATTCTTCAGCCGAAACTTGAAAGAGCTCCGCTGCATAACTTCGGTAAACACCCGTCGGGTAATAGGGTGGGTTGTAGTAGAAGCGGACCGCATATTTCCCGGGTTTGACGCCATAGATAACGGCATTGCCGTTCATATCAGTGGTGCCAGAGGCAATCACCACATTGGGTGTTTCAGGTAGTGAGAGGTTAAGATTGACACCTTGTAAGGCTGGTTCACGTTCGTCAAGGCGATTATCATTATTTTGATCGCGATAGGCATGAATAGTAACCTTTTCGCGGACGTCAAACTCTGAGGAAAATTGTTGGGCAAAGATAAGCCCCGGATCTGGTTGTTGAGTTATCGAAATGGGTTGAGGACGGGGTAATTTTTGCCAGATTGGGCCCATGGGCAGAAAGTATCCGCCAATAAAAAATGCCGCTGAGGTTAGCGCCAGAATGACACCAAAGAGGAAAAAGTGCTTGGTGCGTTTTTGAGGTAGATTTGAGGAACCAGCAGCGGTGTCTTCGGTTTGGTCAGTTGTGTCGAGTTCGTCTGGTGAAGAAACTTCTTGATCAGGAGTGTCTGCTTCAGATTCACTATCAGGAGTTTCTTGTGGAGTGATAGGTTTTTGTTCTTCTTGGGGAAGATGATCAATAAAGAGTCGAATTTCATTATCTTGAGAAAAGGGAGACTCATCATGGGAAGGATGATCAAATTGAGTGGACATGCAATTAGTATTCTATAGCAAAGTAATCTGCGAAAGCAGCAAGATCTTTTCGCTCAAAACTGACTCTGACACATTATGGTCTGGAATTATGAAACAGGTTTCAGCTGGATTTGGAAAAAACGCAATTTCTGTTAGGCTATGGACCTATGGATTCGCAAGACTACTTAGCGGTGCTGAATGAAGACCAACGACAGGCGGTTCTTCATGACCAGGGACCGGCTATGGTTTTGGCCGGAGCCGGCTCGGGGAAGACCCGAGTTCTCGTGACTCGGGTCGCTCATTTATTGGCGCAACAAAAAGCGCAACCCCAGAATATTTTGTTGCTGACCTTTACCAATAAAGCCGCTGGCGAAATGCAGGCTCGCGTGGCTCGATTAACGGGACATGAACTGCCTTTTGCCGGGACCTTCCATCGACTGTGCGCTCGTATTTTGCGCTCCCATGCGGAAAAAATTGGGTTGCCAAGTAGCTTTTCCATCTATGATAGCGACGATCAACTTTCCTTGATTAAGTTGATTTCTCGAGATCTCGATTTGGATCCCAAGCAAATGCACCCGCGAGCGATCGCCTCGGCAATCGGTGAAGCCAAGCAGCAGTTGATTGGTCCTGAGGAATTTCAGCAGTTTGCGCGCGGGCATTTCCAGGAAGTCGTTGGCCGTGTCTATCATTTGTATGAAAAAAGACTGACCGATGCCGGTGCCGTCGATTTTGATAATCTTCTGGTGAAGACCGTCGAACTGATGCAGCGGGAAAACGAGGTCCGCCATTATTACCAGTCCATGTTTGAGTATGTCTTGATCGATGAGTATCAGGATACCAATCATGCTCAGTACGTTTTAACGAAGTTATTCGTGCAACCCCAAAACAACTTGTTTGTGGTGGGTGATGCGAGTCAGGCCATCTATGGTTGGCGAGGAGCCGACTATCGTAATCTTCTCAAGCTCAAACAGGATTTTGCTCAGGTTGAAGAATACCGTTTAGAGCAAAATTACCGCTCTACACCAAGTATTCTGCAGGCTGCTTCAAGCGTCATTCAGAACAATCATCTCCACCCGGTGCTTGACCTCTGGACGGAGAACAGTGGGCGCGAAAAAATTTCCCTGATGGAATGTCATGATGGTCGCGAAGAAGCGCAGCGCGTGATACGGCTCATGCAGCAGCAGAGCAATGATTGGGACGAGGTAGCTATTTTGTACCGCACCAACGCCCAGAGTCGTGAGTTTGAAGAGGCTCTCATGCGTGAAGGTATTCCCTACCGCTTGGTCGGGGGCGTGAAATTTTACGCTCGCAAAGAAGTGAAAGACGTTTTGGCTTTTCTCTCGCTGGTCAGTCAGCCAGCTGACGAGGTGGCCGCCAATCGAGTTATCAAGCTGGGGAAGCGTCGCTTTGCCGAGTTTACCCAGTGGCGAGACGAATATCTGCAAGCTGGCACCCTCTTGAGTACTCAGGAAGTTCTCGACAAGGTTTTAGAGGTGACGGAGTATCTCAAGAAATTCGATGAGAAAGATCCGGAAGATGTCAGTCGTCTCGAAAACATCCAAGAGTTGCGTTCGGTGGCGACGCAGTTTCCCCAGCTGGGTGAATTTTTGGAGCAAGTGGCTTTAGTGGAGAATGACTCGGTAGGTGATCAAGGACAGACCAATCAGTCGGCCGTTACCTTGATGTCGCTGCATGCCGCCAAGGGATTGGAATTCAAAATAGTGTTTTTAGTGGGCATGGAAGAGGGTTTATTCCCACATTCTCGCTCGCTCCTGGAGAAGGAAAAACTTGAGGAAGAACGCCGTCTGTGCTATGTCGGTATCACCCGCGCTCGAGTCAAACTCAACATGAGTTACGCCAAGCAGCGTTACATTTTTGGTACCCCACAACGACAACTTCCTTCTCGTTTTATCAAAGAAATCCCTGCCACTCTCTTCGAATCGCTCCCGAAAAGTGACAGCGATGGCTTGAGTCGCCTTGCACCAGAGAAACCAGCCTTCCGTCCGTCTGCCTATAACCTCGATGATCCCGAACTGGAGGCGCTTTTAAACGGCGACATCCCAATTGACGATTGGTTGCATTCTGAAAAGTAGTAATGAAGCAGTCCTAGATCCAACGGCCGTCGAAATAGTGACAAAAGCGAACCTAAAATACGGGCGCTTCCCATCCGGTAATGCAAAACGCTACAATAGCTTATGTCTATGATTGTTCGATCCCTTCGCCCTGATGAAAAAATGGAGAGTGACTTGGTTGCGCAACACCCGTTGCAGACATGGTCATGGGGTGAATTTCGTCAATCAACCGGTCAGAAAGTTGAGCGCTTAGGGGTTTTTACTGAACAAGGTAAATTGCAGGCTGTCTGGCAAGTTATTTTTTCCAAGTTGCCGATTGGTGATTTTACGGTTGGTTACATTCCTCGAGGTCCTCAGCCTACTGAGGATATTTTTCCGGCGTTGCGCGATTTGGGTCAACACTACAATGCTTTGTTTATCAAACTTGAGCCCAATATGTTCGCTCCTCAGGAAGAAGCCAAGCCATTCCCAGAGACTATGGCGCTTTTCGAAGAAGAAAATATGCAACCAGGGAAGCCCTTGTTTACTCCCTATACGTTCGTACTCGATCTCACCAAGACAGAAGAGGAGATCTTTAACAACTGCAAATCGAAAACCCGCTACAACATTCGCTTAGCGAAACGCAAGGGCGTAGAGATTATTGAAGATACCTCCCAACAGGGTTTGGAAGACTATCTTCGTTTGCTGCAGGAAACAACCTCACGGCAAAAATTCTACGCGCACGATGATCAATACTTCCGGAATCTTTTTGCCCAGTTTGCCGATACCAAGACCATTCGAATTTTGAAAGCAACCTACGAAGGAAAAATTATTACTGCTTGGATTCTCTTTTTCCATAATGGTGTTGGGTATTATCCCTATGGAGCCAGTTCTCGCGATCACCGCGACGTGATGGCCAACAATCTCATGATGTGGGAAGCCCTCATGTTGGCCAAGCGTGAAGGTTGTACCAAGTTCGATATGTGGGGGTCGCTCGGGCCTAATCCAGATGAAAAGCATAAATGGTATGGATTCCATCGGTTCAAAGAAGGGTATAGCGGCGATCTCATGCAGTCGATCGGGAGCTATGATTTGGTTTTGAACTTTCCTCTGTACTCTCTGTTCCGAATTGCCGACCAAGTTCGTTGGGCATACCTGCGATTAAAGGCTCAAATTCAATAGGGAAATACCATGAAACTATTGCAACGCTGGCTTGTTCGCTTTTTTAAGTCATTTAGTTTTGCGTTTCTCATTCTTTGTCTCCTCTTAGTTTTTCTCACAGAAACATTGGGAAGATCGCTCTGGATTCGTTTGAATGAAGTGAATACCCTTTTTTCTGAATCTTCAGGGAGAAACGCTTTTTCACTCCTCATGGAAGTTGGCAGTGGCGCGCTTCGCAGTCAAACTCAGCCCTATCCCACCCATCGATGGCTTCTGTTGGGAACCGATGAAGTGGCGGGAAGTAACCGTCAGGACATTCTGACTGACACCATCATTTTGGTGACCTATCAGCCAGAAGAAAACGTGATTCGTTTGTTGAGTTTTCCTCGTGATATTTATCTTCCTGAATATGAGATGAAAATCAACTCCTTGTATGCTTCGGGTTTGCAAAGTGCCTCTGCTCATCCAGAACGAGTGGTTGGCCAGGCAGTGGAATCGATGATTGGTCTCCCCATTGATGGGGAAATCGTACTCTCGTTGTCTCAGGTGGAGGACGTCATCGATCGAATCGGTGGTGTCCCCATAGAAGTTCAGTCCGCATTTACTGATGAGCGTTTTCCTCGAGCCGGAGTGGATGTTTCGGTGGTTCGTGATCCAGAAATTCTTTACGAAACCATTCATTTTGATCAAGGTTGGCAGGTCATGGATGGTCAAACAGCGGTTAAATACATGCGTTCTCGACATGCCAATGAGTTGGAACAACAAGGTGATCAAGCCAGAATGCGTCGGCAGAAACAGGTCATTCAATCTGTTTCCCAGCATCTTTTTCAGCCGGAAATTATTGGAAATCCCGTTGTTTTAGGCAGTCTCTATGATTGGTACGCCAATAACTTTATGGCGAAGATTTCACTGTACGATCTTGGCTGGTTAGGTGGCAGTATTGCGCAAAAGAGTTTACCCCAGATGCAGACTGTTAATTTACCTGTTACGGAGTATCCCATAGCTACCGACGAGGCAACATTATTCGTGCATCCACCAGAGGCCAAGTATCGTCAGTGGGCCTATGAATCGGTTGATCCGAGCTGGCAAAAGCTGCATGAATTTGTCATTCAAAATGGGCTGTAACTCCTGTTTTCTACGAATACCTCTTGTGCTTTGGCTATAGGTCTTTACAAAAAATGAGTCTATCATCTCAATTATGTCTAGGCTCCCATCCTTGCACGACGCCCTTCTCTACAATAGGGATATTGATCGTCCCGAACCTGATACAAATTACGTGTCTTATGAAGAAGGAGCCGCCCGCATCTACGAAATGTGCGCTCAACGCGATGGTGTGGTTTTAGCCCGTATTTTGAGAGAAATTCAGCCCATTCATAACCGTTACGATCGTCATGAAAGAGCAGTGGAAATATTTTTTTCTTCGTTAACAGGGGGTCATCTTTTTCCAGGTTATGGCGAAGCTGGACGACGAGAAATTGCGAAAGAAATTACTCGCTACTTTGGTATCCGCCAGGTCTTCCAGACAGCCCATGAGCTGGAGACTTTTATCAATCGTCTGGGTGAGTTCCTTTGCGGTGAAAAACATCTGCCGAGTAAATCTGCAGAACTAAGCGAAACTCGCTAGTTCGTTTTAACTGGGAATCGCTAACTGCGGATCACGATCAAGCTTGTTCAGATCGTCAACAAATTCTCCCCTTTGCGCCTTGATGAAGCCAGCAATGGCGATCATGGCCGCATTATCTCGGCAGAGTTGGGTGGTGTAGGGATGGAAAAAAGAGACGCCATTATTTTGAGCGAAGCTCGTAAGTTTTTCTCGTAAAAATGAATTAGCCGCGACACCGCCGCCAAGAAATATTTGCGTGAACTGCTGTTTTTCAAAAATCTTTTTCACTTTTATTATGAGGGTATCTACGGCTGCCAGTTGAAAGGAAGCTGCTAAATCTTCCACTTGGGTTTCAGTGAGTGTGCCATCGGTAGACTGAGATTTAACTTCTACCACTAACCGCAGAAAAGCGGTTTTAAGACCAGCATAACTCACGTTAAAGTCGCCACTGTTGCGCATAGGTCGAGGAAGTTGATAGGCCTTAGGATTCCCGTTCTGAGCTTTTTGCGAAAGCTCTGCTCCACCAGGATAACCAAGACCGAGAAGTCGGGCGGCCTTGTCGAAAGCCTCTCCAAGAGCGTCATCGACTGTTTCTCCGATGATTTCGTAATGACCGAGTGATTTCACCTGAACAAATTGCGTTTGGCCACCGGCGACTAAAATTGCTAAAGAAGGAAATTCCATTTGATCGAGTGTAAGAGGTGCAGGGTGGGTGATTTCACCAGCTAAGTTAGCCAAAAAATGTCCTTCGGAGTGGTGCACAGCCACGAGCGGCTTCTGGTAGGTAGCAGCAAGGTCCTTGGCCTGCTGGACGCCCACTTCCAGGGAAATCGCCAATCCATGTCCTTGGGTGACGGCGATTACGTCCACATCTTCCATTGTCAGTTCAGCTTGCTGCAGCGCCTGTTGAAGCACCAAGGGGAAGTTTTGTTCGTGGGCACGTCTGGCGAGATTGGGAACGACTCCACCCCAGGCAGCATGAATTTCATCTTGGGAAGAAATAACATTGGCGAGGACTTGGAAATCTTGTGTAATTGCCACCGAGGTATCATCACAAGAGGTATCAATGCCTAAGATAATCATGCGTTTTTCTCCTCAGGTTTCTCAAGAGTGATGGATCGATCATCGGTGGCCGCTTCATACGAAAACTGGAGGGGAATCACAAGACCGTTTTTTACTGTTTTAAGATCTGGAAGGTGAGGCCATTCCAAGGCAATGACTGCCTTTGCTTGCAGGAAATTTTCCCAACCGATGGATTTGAGATCCGCCTCAGATGGCAGGCGCCAAGCATCGATGTGAACAAAAGGAAGAATCTGATCTTGATGGGTGAAGAAATATTCATTCACCAGAGTATAAGACGGAGAGGTAATGAGTTGAGAAATCCCTAGACCCTTGGCCAGACCCTTTACAAACTGGGTTTTTCCCGCTCCCAGTTCTCCCTGTAGTGCAAAAATGATGGCCTTTTGGCCGAGAAGAGAAATATATTTTTGCACGAGACTGGCTCCCAAGGCTTGGGTTTGGGATGAAGAGTGAGTGATTCTTTTCTCTGCTGACACCGGTGTATTTTACCCGACATGCTCTTGATCTGCCAGATCATGATACGGCGATGCATTTGCTGGGTAAGACGATATACTACCCACATGCGTCTTGCGTCCGTTCTCGAAGAAACTCACCAAATGATCCACGAAGATATTCGCGAAATTTTTACAGATTACCAACAGCGGGTTGAACCCATTGATGAATGGTCGCAACAGGTCATCAGCCGGATTGAAGAATATTGTTTGCGTCCTGGGAAAGCGGTTCGCCCTCTTCTTGTGGCTGTTGGGGCAGCACTTTCCCAAGGAAAAGCGCTTGCTGAAGTTTTGGAACAGCCAGACGTTCGGCGAGCAATGGCTATTGTTGAACTGAAACACAAACGCATCATCATGGCGGACGACGTGAGTGATCGAGATGAAATGCGCAATGGCAAACCTTCGATGCACGTCGGTTGGTACCATGATCTTGATCAGATTCCTGATTACCATAATTTAGGTTTCGAGAAGCTACACCATGTTGCTCGTAGTTATACCGAAGTGGCTGGTTTATGGCTCCAGAGTATTTCCAATTGGTTGCTAGCCGATGCTGCCTTTTCTGATTGGCAACGATGTGCTCTTTTGGAGGTTTTTGAAGCTCATACGTATGATCGAACGGCTACGGGTTGGTATGTGATTTTTGATCAAAGTTTTGAAAAATTGACCGACGAAACTTCTGAAGAAAGATTGCTCAAAGGTTTAGAACTCGTTTCCGGTGAATACACCTTTGTTGGGCCTCTGCGAATTGGTTTATCACTCCAAAAAGAAACCGATCAGGTTCTCGATCAAAGTTTGCGCCAATATGGTCAAGCAGCAGGAATTCTTTTTCAGATTACCGACGATATTATTGGTGCTTTTGGTGATCCCGCGGTGACGGGTAAGCCAGTTGGTGGCGATTTCCGCGAAGGCAAAAAAACGCTGCTCGTTCAGCATGCGTATCGCCAGGGGAGTGCCCAACAGCGTCAACAACTCCAGACTCTTATAGGTAAAGATTCACTTTCCGAAGATGAAGTGGCTCAAGTGCAGCAGATTTTGCGCGACACTGACGCCTTAGCTTACGCTCAACATCGAGCGCAGGAATATGCCTCGCAAGCTCAGGCAGCGATAGCTGAAATCAAATCTTCGGCTGAGCGAGACATGCTCCTCGAACTTGTGGCGTACATTCTCAAGCGGCAGAAATAGTGGTCTTCGCGTTTTTCCGGTGAGTCGCTTTTGACCCAGATGTATTGTTTTTTGTCGTAACAGATTTTTTTGGCCAGGGAACGAGACTTTGAGCAATGGCTTCACTCACATGTTCTACCGGAATAATCTGGACGTCGTCACGGACCTTTTGGGGGATTTCCACGAGATCTTTTTCATTTTGTGAAGGGATAAACACAATTTTCATGCCGGCTCGGTGAGCGGCAATGAGTTTTTCCTTCAAGCCACCAATGGGTAAGACACGCCCGCGCAAGGTGACTTCACCAGTCATGGCAATGTCGCGACGAACCGGTTGACCGAGAAAGACCGAAGTAAGTGCCGTTGTCATAGCAATACCGGCTGAAGGTCCATCTTTGGGAACGGCCCCTTCCGGAACGTGCAGGTGAACATGCTGCTTTTGGAAACTTTTGACCGGAACACCCAGTTCTTGGGCGTGCGCTTTTACATAGGTAAGAGCTGCTTGGGCGGATTCCTGCATCACTTTTCCAAGTTGACCCGTGAGGGTTATGCCTTCTTTTCCAGGCATAACCGAAGTCTCAATCGGAAGGAGATCACCACCGGTACTGGTCCAAGCTAGACCGTTGACGAGGCCAATCATGGCTTCTTTCTCAGTCTGTGTCTCTAAGATTTTGGGCGGACCTAAAAATTCGGCCACGTTTTTCGTGGTGACCTTCACCACTTTTTTCTTCTTTTCAGCGATCAAACGGGCTGCTTTACGGGCGACCTTGGAGAGTTCTCGTTTGAGTTGACGAACGCCCGCTTCGCGGGTGTAATGAGTAATAATTTCCATGAGAGCTTGATCATCAAGACTCAAGAATTCAGGGTCCAAAGCCGAGCCTTCCATAACCTGCGGAACAAGGTAACGCTTGGCAATTTCAAATTTTTCTTCAATGGTGTAGCCCGCGTACTCCACGATTTCCAGACGATCTCGCAGCGGATCAGGAATAGTGTGCAACACATTAGCCGTAGTAATAAACATCACTTCTGACAGATCAAAAGGGACACCTAAATAGTGGTCAGTGAATTCAAAGTTTTGTTCCGGATCAAGCGCCTCCAGCAAAGCAGCCGAAGGATCGCCGCGGAAATCACTGCCCAATTTATCAATTTCATCGAGAACAAACACCGGGTTTTTTGTTTGGGCTTGTTGAATGGCTTGAATGATTCTTCCTGGCATCGCTCCAACGTAGGTTCGACGATGGCCGCGAATTTCAGACTCATCATGAATACCACCGAGTGAGACCTTAACGAACTCTCGGCCAAGGGCATCAGCGATCGAACGGCCAATGGAAGTTTTTCCCACACCTGGCGGACCCACAAAACAGAGGATGGTCGACAAGCGATCATTTTTCCCCTTCACGACTTTATTTTTTTCCTTGGTCTTGGCTTTGAGTTTACTTTTTTGCTCGTGCAGTTGCATAACGGCCAAATGTTCGAGGACCCGTTCCTTCACTTTTTCTAAGCCGTAATGCTGTTGATCAAGAATTTTCGCTGCCTTTTCCAGAGAAGCCTCTTCTTGCGAAGTCTTATTCCAGGGAAGGGCGAGAATGGTTTCTACCCAGGTGTGCAAATAGGCGTACTCGGAATGCATGGCCGACATCTGACTGAGACGACGAATTTCCTTTCGGACCTTACTGTCGATATCTTTGGGTAGTGGATTCTGTTTTAGCTTTTTTTGGAGTTCGGCGACATCTTCGTCTTCACTTTCGCCCAATTCCTTTTGGATGACGTTCATGCGTTCACGCAAAATGCTTTCGCGCATACGCTCGTCGAGTTGTTCTTTGGTTTTTTCACTGATAGATTGTTCGATGTTCAGAATCTTCTGTTCGTGCGTCAAAAATTCAATTACGCGTTGGAGACGAACATTGACGTTGAGTTCTTCGAGTAGAATTTGTTTTTCCTTGGTAGGAAGATCAAGTGTGGAAGCAATGTGGTCAATAATTTCCGGAGATTTCACGCCACTGGCCAAGCGGATAAAGTTGAAAAACTCTACCGGTTTACCTGCTTGAATGGTCTTTTTAAACAAGGAAACGAGGTGATTGAGGAGAGCCTTAAATTCATCGCTTTCATTGAGTTCTTGGTTGAGTTCTTTAGCGGTGACAAGGAAGTAGGGTTCTTCCTGTTTGTAACTGGAAATCTTTACCCGGCGAATACCACGCATGAGAACATGGAGATCACCCTCATGGGAGAGCGTGCGCTCGATTTTACAGAGCGTGGCGATTTGGAAGACATCTTTGGAGGCAATATGCTCTCTGCGTCCATCTTTTTGAGCGGCCACAATAATAAAGTTTTTACTTTCTTCGGCTGCCTCAATGGCATTTTTAGAGTGCTCTCGTCCGAAAACCAAAACACTTTCCGTGTGAGGGAAAATCACCCCATCTCGCAAAGCCACCATAGGAAAAAGGGCGGGTTTTGGCCGGACAACTTTTTTGGCTTCCTCGACGGGGGAAACACTGTTCTCTGGTTGCTGAAGAGTGGTGTCTTGTACATCTGCCATACGTTGCCGGCAGTATATGATAATCGCTGCCCGTTGACTAGTAGGAAATTAGCAGATGACCATGGTGATTGCTAATCCGTTTTGGAGGCAAACAACATCAGGGCCACTGGCTTTGAATCATCTGCCAAGAGATGAGAATCGTGGCGGTTACGGTTAACCAAAAAATGAGCCAGAACAGATATTGAGAAAAATTACGAGAAGACTGAGAAGTGGAGCGTTTCTCTTTCACAAGAGCCATTATAGACACGACTGTGGCACGTTGTCTTCCCTTAGAACCAGTTTCATAACTGCCAGACTCTATTCCGACAGTTTTTCTGATGTTCTCTTGATAAGCGAACTTGGCCAGAAGGACCAACCGCGGCCCCACTTGTCCACAATTGTCGTATAATAGGAAGCATCGACACTGTCTTATTAAAAAACAGACACACTTAAATACGGGAGTATGCCACAACAAATATTACAAAAATTAGCGACAAATCCATTACCCACATCTGGGAGGGATTTTTTGTTAGGTGTTGATAAGGAACGTTTGTTGTAGCTTCTCCTGTTCTGAAAGGAACAGAATATGTCATTTTTTCGATCATTTGCGCAGGTATTGCGCACCGGCTCTGAGGCTGCCTCAGCTCCCCGCGGATCAAAACCAGCTGATAAACCAGCCAAAGATTCTCAAGTAAAAGCGAAACCGATTCCAAAATCTTCGTATCTTCGTACCGATAAGGTCAAGGCCAAAGATAAGGAAAAAGAGCGTTTGGCTCAGGCTCTTGAGGCCACCCGTCAGCAAGAGCTCATGGAGCAGGCTAAGTTAGAGGCCGACGAAGTCGTCAAAAAAGCCGAAGTCCGCGCGCGTGAAGTGCTCGTGGAAGCCAAGTCGGAAGCCCTCAAACTCCGGGAAAAATCCGAAAAGGATGCCCGCGATTTTGAAGATGCCCTCCATAAGCAGCAAAGTTCTCTCGATCGTCAACTACAAAGTGTGAACGACCGTCTCGACCAAATCGAGAAACGTGAGCAACAGCTCGATACTCGTTGGCAAGCCCTCGATAAGCAAAAAGAAACG
>Ga0265297_10002761_pt1 | contig 34250 bp, 52 predicted proteins | sample Munlanlwell13791_FD_192502 | JGI IMG/M metagenome (GOLD analysis project Ga0265297, IMG submission 192502) | Leachate microbial communities from a municipal landfill in Southern Ontario, Canada - Leachate well 137-91 | ecosystem: Engineered > Solid waste > Landfill > Unclassified | place... | reverse complement strand
CTGTGATGGTGGAGCGATCCCCACCTGTGATGGTGGAGCCATCCCCGCCTGTGATGGTGGAGTCATCCCCGCCTGTGATGGTGGAGCCATCCCCGCCTGTGATGGTGGAGTCATCCCCGCCTGTGATGGTGGAGCCATACCCGCCTGTGATGGTGGAGCCATACCCGCCTGTGATGGTGGAGCCATACCCGCCTGTGATGGTGGAGTCATCCCCGCCTGTGAGGGTGGAGCGATCCCCGCCTGTGATGGTGGAGTCATACCCGCCTGTGATCTCAACCCCCACTACGGGAATGCAGGGATATCTTTTCTTGATAATGGCAACCGCTATCTCCTTTTTGCCGGAATAAATTACTCTTCCTTTTGGGAATTTCACCTTGCGGTCTATCGCCACGCATAGAGCTTCATCAGTTGCCACAACCTGCCATATTGCATCAGTATTCCAATTAAGTAGCATGGCATCCCCCTCCCCCTTTAATAGTCCATGCAGTCCATGTCCGCACTCTGGACTATCATTCCAGTCAGGGCAGGAAACCTCTCCTTTTTCCGGCCACTGGAAACCGCCGCATGATTTGCGATCCTTGTCTGAAGTTCTGAGGATAAGAACCTCTCCCTTTTTAAGCCGTGGGTTGGGTATCCTTTCAACTTTCATCCTTCCTCCCTCCGTGGTCATTTCGATTCCTTTACCTTCTTGTAGTACTGTGTGACGATCCGGCGAACGATGGCCGTGGGGGAATTCCCCTCTTTTTCCGCTTCTATTAAAAGTCTTTCTTTGATCTTTCCGTTGAAGACTGGGTAAACCCTAATTCCTTTTGTCATGCTGTACTTTTCCCCCTTGATGCTAGAAATATACCACACAATGAGGTATGTGTCAATAGGGTAAATAAACTTCTTTTGATTTGACAAATGCTACAATATGTGGTATTGTAGTTATCCCAAGGGGGATAATTGTAACTCTGTAAGGGAAAGGAGGAAACGCGAAGATGGTGTTACTGAAGGAACGGGAAATCACGCCGGAGTACGTCGGCCTTCAGGCGAAAAGGGCAAGAGACTGGCTGGGAATTACTCAACAAGAAGGGGCTGACTATCTCAAGATACGGCGCGAAACATTAAGAACCCGTCCGGCTGAGGAGGGAAGATGAAACGATTTGTGCTTGCTATGATCCTTGTGGTTGCGTTTACCCTATCAATGACCCCCGCCACGGTGAAAGCCGATGATCCGCCAGAGGGCACGCCTATAACCGTTGCCCTTGCCTCGATTGCAGACAAACTGGTGATCATCTGGACATGGGACAACCAGAACAAGAACTGGATTGTTTACGACCCAATTGCTCCACCTTGGGCGTCGGCCTTCAACCGTCTGAAAAAGGGTATGGTGTATTACATCCAAACTAGCGGACCATGCGAAATAACGCTCTTCTCAGGGGGCCAGAAGGTGGGCTTTAGAGAAGGGTCTAATTACTGGAACTCCGTAGGTTGGCAGGAGTAGGCCCAAGTTTGAATCTGCAAACCTCGACGTTCAAAATCTCGCCGCGCTCCTCTCTCTGGCTGAATGAACCATCGTCCCCCAGTTAAATAGTTTGGCCCGGCAGGGTTGGTTAGTCCCCACCGGGCCGGGAGAAGGGAGGAAAGGGAAGGGGCTATTTAATATCCCGGTTCGCGTCCCCATTTGAGCAAGTCTTCCATTGAAACGCTGATAGGTTCATAGCTCGGTGCGCTCCGCACTTGCATATCTGATGCCCCGTGTCGAGTATCGTTGACCTCGAAGACACTGCAACTATCTTCCAGCGGTGGCGATGTGTTTTCGTGGGGAAGGTCGTTTATCATGTCGGTGAACTCTCCAAATGGTACAGAGCTAATTCTGCCTCTAATTGCGTAACCCGTTGTTCCAATTGTCTAATGCGGCGAGTTTGTTTTTCAATTTGCACATGCCCCGAATTAGTCATCAGTGATAGATTCTCAATACGATTATCATTCCTAACCCCATTTTTATGGTGTACTACTTCCCATGATTCGAGACACCGGCCAATGTTCTTTGCCATTACATAACGGTGTTCCTGTACGTATGCGGAACGCCCATAAGACTTCCCCATACCATAAAACGGGTCATCGGGACTGATAGCCACCATGACATAACCATTGTTTTTTCTACACAATCGGCCCCCCTTCCAATTAGGAGAGTTTGTCCCTCGTCTGGTTTTAAGATTGCATTGTCTACATCGACCATAAACGACTCGTTTGTCTAGGTCATGATTAGGGAGCCACCGTTCCTTTTTACAGACAGGGCATTGTGCCCAAGTAAAATAGTCCTCTTTGGACTTTCCTATCTTGTCACCCCTAATTCTATCTCCGATTATTGGTGCTGTGGTATTCATACGGGGTTCGCCTCCAGTCCCATTGTCCACCGGGCATACTTGTTAGTCTTAAAAAGATTCTCGTTGTAACCAATGACATCATAGTAAAGTTGCTGCATGCAGTAGGCTGCAGCCTCGATGCCTTTATTGCTGCCGTCCAGGACCAAGCCACTCGCGTGCTGGTTCAGATGCTCCGCCTCATGGATAACCTGCCCGGAGAGCATAATTCCCGGCCCGATCATGTTTGTGATGACAATGACCATGCGCGAGGTATCGATGGTACCCCCCTCATTCTGATACGTCGGAAGAGGGTCAGTATTGAATTCAATGCCTTTTGTGTTCCTGAGAACAAACGCCATACCGCTTTTGGATATCTCTTCCTTCATCCGATCGATATGCCCCGGATGAACGGCGGTTCCCGAAACAATAGTGATCGGGATATCAGGAAAGGTGCTTGGGGCTGCCATGAGTTTGTTGTATTTAATGACCATCTCCGTGTATTTCTGCTCGGAGACGGTAGCGCGTTGGCTATACCAATCCAGTGCGCCTTTCAAGGCGCTTATTTCTGTATAAGGCCAGATCGGGATTGCCATCACTTCTTCCCCAGGATAGCCTTAACATCATTGATAATCGTGAGGGCCTCTTCGTTTGTGAGTTTGTCATCCTGGACGGCATCCGCAACGTCCTTGAGGGTTTTCTTTACCGATGCCCAACGAGTAACAGCCACGATAGCAACGATGCCCAAGACTCCGCTGATAATTTCGTATGTCATGTTATCCTCCTAAAACCTTATCTACCCCAATCGTGACACCACCACCGGCAAGCCCTGCCCCTATCAATAATGCCGATAGTTTCACCAGACCTAAATTGAGTGAATCCATTCTTTTTTCCACAGCAGTCATACGTCTTTCACAATTAGCTTTTTGTTCCCCTACCTGAGACTGTAGGCCAAAATCTCCAGTAAGGATTGTGTACATTTCGACTATCATGTCATGGTCTGTTTTTTCTGCCATCTCTCACCGTCCTTTCTAGCATCTAAAAGGGAGTCGATTAGCTCCCCTGCGGATTAACTCCAATACCCAATAACGTCAAAATGTACGTTTGCAATATCGTTATTGTATGTTTCGATAATATAACTAGCATCAACTGCAACCGTCATTGTGATCGAGGTATTTCCAGTCCCAGTAGGTGACACGAGCCTACTTAGTGCGGAACCGTTTTTCCTCACTCCAGCAGATACCCCTCCAGCAGCTACTCCCTTAATTACCACCTCCACAAATTTAGTGCCAGCAGCCACAACAGCAGATAAATCCCAATCCTGCCAAGTGGAAAAGTTTGCGTTAACATGATTTTGACCACCTGCAAGTTCTGTGTATGCTCCTGTTTTAGTATTAACAAACGCTGCGCTCGCCGCCTCGTTCCCCGTTGGCGTGGTTGCAGGGAGGACGGGCTTAGAGTCAAACGTCTGGACTCCGTAGATGGTTTGGGCCTTATTGATAGCCAATGCCATCGGGAGCCAGTTTGAGCCGTCTGAGAACCACTCCTGCTTTGTGTCCGTGGCATATAACGCACAGCCTTTATAGGTTGCCACATTGAGAGCGCCTATCTCCGCCTCAGTCCCCCAACCAATGAGGCATTGATTCATATTAGCCTCAGAGTTTTGCGTGACTCCATGTGCCCAAAAACCGCCGAATGATACCGCCATCGTTATGCCTCCATTACCGTATCCCTTAGATTCAATTGAAGTGAAAATAAAGCTGTCTTGGTTTTTGAATAAGCAAACTCCGCAACCATCACGCCTGAGTTAGCCGCTGCGGTTGCACCTACACCGGCAAAAAAGCCGATTCTCGTTATCGTTGCCACAGCATCAGCCGGTCCCAGATAGATTATAGTGTCCAGTATGCCCGCCGCTCCTGCAACTTGGCTAGTCACAGCATGTCTCCCTAACTCGTTTTGCAGTTGTGTGTCAGTAACGGCAAGAGCCGCCGCTCCATCTCCCCAAGCGATATATTTTATTTCACAATCCGTCACATCTCCCTTGAGTGCATCCCGTAATAAACTTAAGCCTACGTTTGTTATCATCTTTTACCTCAGCAAACAACAGTCCCATCTCCGCACGTTGTGCCATCTCCGCAGATCGCACATACATAAACGGCCTCCGTCAACACGCCCTCGATCTCGTATACTTCAGAGAACTGTTTCAGAATTACCAGAAGGGAATTCCCGCCCACACTCAATGATGAGCCCTCAGCTCCCGGCATCATGTCTGCAAACATACGTGCCCAGCCGCCCATTACCGGCCCCTCAACGGCCCTCACGGTGTAAAGGAACTCATTTGCCTGCCTTGAGAATTTCACAGACTCAATTAACATCTCGGTTGCCGCGAGTCCGTAAAGCGTATGTGTTACGGTTGCCAGTTGCCCCGGCCTCAGCCCGCTCCGCCGTGTGACAAACTCGATAACCCTGCCCGTTGGGGAATAGCGCGCCAGTTTAGCCAAACCAGAGTCAATGGCTGACTGTTGATCGGTGATGGTTGGCTCATCTGCCACGGACTCCACAATGCCCGTTCCGGCACCTTCAATAGCCAGTTGGGCAGCAATGGCACCTTCATCCTCTACTAGTGCTACAATCTCATACTCGCCTTGGTAGGTAAACACAACAGCGACGGCACCAGGGGCAACCGTGGCAATCAAGTTTTCGTCACTTTTTGACCAGTACCAGTCCTTCACTGTGTCGATACCTTTAATGCCCACCGTCTGCGGCGGTTGCCCGGCTACGGTGATCGTCGGCTCTTTAGCCAGAGGGTAGCCCATTGCAAATGATTTTGTTGCACCGTCTCCAGTCCGTGTTTCCACCTGCGGGTCGGTAATGGCTTTCCCACCCAGGACATATTGCCGGTTGCGGTATTTGGCATTACCTCTGAGCATTACTGGATTCTGGAGCATGTCCGCAGCGGTCACTGCCCACGGAGCTAGAGTCGTTCCGCGTGCCACAAAATAGAGGGCCTTGTTTTCGTCGATGTACCATGTGAAATTAGCTTTCTCTGCCAGCGCGTCAATCGCATCGCTCACGCGAGCATAATTTATTGTAACTGTCGGTAGCGTCGGTCCCGCCTGAATCTCTCCGATTATCACGCCCTCGGCTGCCAGATACTTGTCGAACAGGTCATCCACAATATATCCGCACGTCTGAGGGGTGGCATACGATTCAACCGCGACTCGTTTATCTGCCAGGTAGTGCCAATCGGCACATTGCAGAGAGTGGTATTTGCCGCCGCTGGGGGAGACACGATCCTCTTTGATCGAGTCCATAACCCCACCGAATATCAGATCATCGGAGTCGTCGTATATCTCAATAGGTTCGCCCTTTGAAAATGTGGTAGCACCTGTGATGTCAACAAGCGTAACCGATGATATACTCCGTTCCTCGATCCTTAACTCAACATCAAGGGTGTCTTTTACAACGTCCCGGTTCAGTACCCAGTCAACCGTGTCAATGATAATCTTCATGCGCGTGCTCCTGTGCGGAGTCTGATTTCATCGACCAAAGGCTGGCCGAGTATCCGTGCCAGCGTGCGGCCGTCGATCTGGAAGGTGATATTTGCCGTCTTGTATCCGCCGTCTCTACCCGCCATCTGTTTTTGATTCATAATGTACTCTGTCCCGGCCTCACCTGCTACCCCATAGGCTTTCATGGATTTGAGGCCATAGAGCACGGTCGGTTCGGGGATTTGGAAGTTCCCGGAGGCATGATTCAGAAGTGGGTTCAAAGTGCCCCCCGTTAAATCTATAGGAACCCCTGCGGCTGGCGCAGTTAGAGGCGCAGTTGAAGCCGTGGGACTTAAAAACTGTTTTCGCAGTTCAATCGTAGCCAAGATAGCATTCTGTTTTTCCGTTTCGGCTGCAATCGCCGCGTCTCTTTCGGTTGCTATCCGCACAAGTGATTCAGCAAGGGCTGTGTCTTCCGCCGCTTTTGCGTCTGTCAGCCTGGTAGATTCTGCTAACCATCGGTCATTCTCAGCAGTTTCGGCTGCAAGGCGAGCCGTTTCAATGCGGGTAAGTTCCTCAGTTAGAGCCGTATCCGCCGCCGTCTTCTCTGTAGCCGTATTATCGAGGATGGTTTGGAGCGTTTCATTCGATGCTTTAATCCTTGCATCCCGTTCTGCCTGGAATACTGCGGCAACCTCGCCAACTCCATTTCGTAAATCGGTTATCTTATCCCTGATTGCGTCCTTTTCAACCTCGCGGCCTCTCAGTATCTCATTGCGGGCCACTTCCGCCGCATACTCAGCATAACCAACGGTGTCTCCCGCCGCCTCTAATTCGGCAAGCCTTTTCTGTTCAGTGGCACGGGTTAAGGCTAAATCCTCAGTTGCTGTCTTTTCGTCAATCGCATCGATCTGTGCCTGTAGTGTTTTCTCGGCATCACTTAATGATAATTGATACTCAGCTTCTATCTGTGAGAGCCGTTCCGCGTGGTCGGTTCGGGCCTTCTCCGCCACAGCATCGAGGGCTTTTATTCGGGCATCTCTGGTATTTCTGGCTATCTGGACAAGGTTAGTTTCGACTGTTTTAGTGTCTGCATAAACCTCTTGTATATTAGATAGCTCTCTCTCGTGTGCCGTCTGAGCATTGGCAGAGTCAACATCTAAGAGCCTCTTTCTCTCGGCACTGGCCTTTTTAGCATCATCGAGTTTGGTATTTTCTACAGATTCTTCGTATCCGTACTCTGCTTTGATCGATGCTATTTTGTCGGCAAGGTTTTTGTCCGCCTCTGATTTGAGCTTAGATATAGTCTCAAGCCCATTTTTTAACTGTTCGGCAGACGCGGCCTTTTGCGCCTCTGTGATCTTTTTAAGATTATCCTTTTCGTTTTTAACCTCTTTGTCACCAATGATAGGCACCCAGGACGGGAATCGAGTCATCTCATGCCAACTCATCGAGTCCCATAAGTCGCCGAAAGATTTTTTGAGGTTGTTGACGCTGAAATCCAGTTGGGCAAATACTCCAATCAATACCCCTGCCGCTACAGCCACCACGCCAAACGGGTTAGCTGTCATAGCGACGTTAAGCGCCCACTGTGCGGCCACCTGCGCCCACGTGGCGATTGTGGTGACAACCAGGGCCCCTTTCAATGCCACAAAAGACACAGCGGCCATTCCCGCTTTTGTGCTCAGAAATAACATCACCGGCCCCAGCGTTGCCATGACTCCCAGAACACCTTCAAGCGGCTGTAACACTGAGCCGAGCCGCAAGGATATCTCACTCCACTTCTGCTTGAGCTTATCCATTATTCCGTATTGAGTGTTCGCAGCATCGGCATATTTCTGAGTGATACCCGTGGCTCCAGCCACCTCGTCTTTGTATGTATCAATCTCGGCTTGTGTTAGATTAAGGGCTTCAGCGAGTGAGACCGTGCCGTCCTTGGCCTGGTTGACGGCCGTCCTAAATAGCCGGGTAGCAGTAGCACCGGACATGCCCTTCGCTTCCAAAGCGGCCATAATCCCAATCATGTCCTCTATAGTCACATTAAGGTTTTGCCCATACATGGCGACGTAATCCATGACTGAGCCAAACTCGGCTATATCTATTGTGGTGTTCTTAGCCAACCAGGTGAACTTATCAAGCTCTGCGGTAGTCTTGGGAATCTCCAGTCCAAAGACCTTGAAAGCAGGAACCAGTATATCAGCCATTGTCTCAGCGTTGGAGCCTGTAGCATCAGCTAGAGTGTCAAAGGCAATAGCTGATGCCTTGATTTCCTTAGTGTTACGCATGCCCGCCCTAGTGAGCAGTTCAAATGTGGCTGTCACGCTCTTGATAGGGAAGGTCACATTTGTGGTGGACAGCGTGAGGTCTCGCATGGCTTTTGTAGATGTGCCGAGGGTGATTGCAACCTGAGCTAGTGATGCATTGACTTTCAAGGAACCAGAAACCAAAGCTAGGCCAGCCGCACCAACGGCAGTGAACGCAGCCCCAGCCGCTTTGAGTTGCCCCTGCATTTTTTGAAGTGCAGAGGATACGGAAGATTCCGCGTCCTTCATGCCTTTTTCAAGACCGGATTTATCTACCCCCAGGCGTAAAAGGGCATCACCTAAATTTATGCTGATAGTACACCTCAATCACCGCGTTTGTTTACGGTCAGCTTTTTCCCTAGTTGAGCGAAAAGCGCGGTATCCGATACCAGCGCGTCTTCGCCGTGAACCTTCCCTGCGGATCGACCCTTGCCCGCCAGGGCATCATTCGTTCTCTGTTTGCGCTCCGATAGTTTTGAGAGCATCACCTGTAGCAATTCGTCTGTCCAAGTGTCTGCAATTATCACCGGGTCAGTGTGCCATTCAGCTAGCAGAAACTCAAAAGTCTCCGCTAACGAGGAGCCATCTTGCCTAACGCTCCGGTTAGGCTGCCCACTAAAGGGAATGCTATCTCGATCACCTGTTCGATTGCTCTCGCCAGTTCCGCCTCGGTTGCGACGTCTTCGATCGCATCACGGTCGAGGTCTTTGGCATAGGCAAAGAAGAGGTCCGCCATCTCATCTGGCATGGATACCAGCATGGAGTTTACAGCCACGTCGAAGCCCGCAGCGTCATCTGTGGTAACTCCGGCATAGGCTGGTAGTTTGGACACGAGTTTGGCAAATCTCTTGCGCCACTCACGTGCGTCCTTGATAACCAAGAGGGGCACGGAATGCTCCGCACCCCCCAACGTTACCGTTATAGGTGATCTCAAAACTTTATCGTCTTCTGTTCGTGCCATGCTCCTCCTTTTTATTATGGGAAAACTAGACCGCTACCACGGCTTGTGTGTTGAAACTAGCCAGGGTACCACCGGCTGCGGAAGTCACAGTCCCGAGCGCATAGTACAATTTGAGTACAGCCGCCCCAGCGATCGCCGCGCCATCTACAGTCAGCTTGATTGTGTCCGCGCCGTCCAACGCCGCCGCACTGAATGCTCGTGTAGCCACGCCCTCGGTGAACCAGAATTCCAGATGTTTGCCTACTGGGCTGGCCATGTTCACCGAGAATTTGGCATGAATAAACGTTCCGCCGGGTGTCTCAGCGTGTGTATCTGCACCAACTACCAGAGTTGGCACGGGAGCCGCGATCAGTGTGGGGGCATCCGTCACCGTCCCAAAGACTCCGGTGTCAGCAACAATCCCAGAGAACGTCACCGGCACCACGGAGATTTCGCCCTTTTTGAAGGGAATTCCAACCTCGCCGGTTGGATTGCATTCTGTCAAAACGATTATTCGAGGCGTCCCGGCAGGGTTCAGTCCTTCAAGAGTCAACCGCTTCGATTGCAACGCTCCGCCGCCGATTGTGGTAATCGCAGCGGACGTTGCCACCGCGCCGGGGATAGCCGCATTCAGGTTGAGTAGCGTTCCCTCAGCCATGTTCAGGGTGACATCCACTTCCTGATCAATCAGCCGCCGAATAATGGTTCCCTCGGCCTCCTCGACCTTGATATTCGCGTCAGTGCTCCTCACGGTCATATTCACGCCATCGACTGAATAGCCGATAACGAGAGCCGAGACACCAACTCCAACGGTGACTTTTACGTCACCCACTAAAACGTTCGCTTTTGTTCCCATATCTAAACCTCCTGCTTTGAGTTGTTAAACTGCCGTATGTCTTCTGTTGTTTTTGCCTTGTGGCACTTATCGCAGAGTACTTGATAGTTTGTCCATTCATCGGCCCCACCATTACATAAAGCTACAATGTGGTCAATCGCATGGGGCTTCCTATAAGCTTTTGAATATGGGGCACCACACTTTACACATGACTCCCTCAGACTGTGCAAATTCAAAACACGCAAGGCGTACAGTTTAGGATTCGTACTTAAGGCTCTGCGTCTTGCTATACGGGTAGCAGTAAAGGCCCTCCCCTTGGGTGATTCCAAATATCTTTCTTGCCGAACTATTCTTTTTAGGGAACTGTTAGCCCTTCGCACTGCCTCACTGCGAGATTTGGATTTAGCGTATCTTTCCTCAGAGGCCTTTCCTTTTAGGGAAAGTTTGTAACGTCTGTTTGCAAGTATGTGTGTACATCGTTTAGAACAGTTGACGCGAACTCTATCGTGCCCTGCTTTATCGATATACTTTTCCTCGAAGGAACATTCACACACTTGGCAAATTTTCATTAAGTCTCCGTGCTTAACTATCAGTAATAGTTCCAAAATCTCCGAGGTCGTGAACCAGGCAAGAGAACGTCACCGGCACCACGGAGATTTCGCCCTTTTTGAAGGGAATTCCGACCTCGCCGGTTGCGTTCACGTGGTGCAAGGCAATGGTTCGGGCTGCGCCAGCCGGGTCAGTGCCCACGAGTACCATTGAGAATTCCGACAGCGCATCTCCGCCGATGGTGATTACCGCACCCGCGAGCGAGCTTCCAGGAATAGCCATTGCAAGGTTATCGAGCGTCCCTTCCGCAATGTTGATCGTTACATCCACTTCCTGGTCTGTGATCCTGCGAATTATCGTGCCAGCCACTTCCTCAACCTTGATATTTGCGAAGCTCGTCCGCACCGTCAGCGTCACACCGTCCACTGTGTAACCAATCGTTACCGGCCCTACCGGGTGTCCTGAGATTGTGGTTACAGTTACCGTTGCATCGCCTACTAAGACATTTGCCTTTGTTCCCATTTGAGACCTCCTAAATTGCTATTTTGATTCTAAAAAAGGCTATTACTCTACAGTAATTTGGGTACTCTACATCCTGGACGTCCTGGCCCTGAACCTCTTCGATGGCGGACTTGATATAATATGTGTTTGCGCCAATGACAACCGCCTGATTTTGGGTTCCTTGAAGGCAATCGTAAAGCGCGGTATAGACAGATCGGGCAACCAAAGAAGTGGCACCCCAGCAGTCAAATTGAAAAGCTGGTTCAACTAAAGGTGGGATATACGGTGTTGACACCCCCCCGCGCACAAAGAACCCGATGGCGGGCAACGTGGTGCCTTCCGGTATGCGTGGACAGTAGATTTTAGTCCCCACAACCGCGATTACCCCCGCATCTGTTGAGATATGTTTTCTGACGATGGCGTTCACGTCACCTGATGGCATAAGTCCCCCCGCTTTTTGAGTTCGGCTTTAAGTTTACCATTCACGTCTTTCAATCTCTGGATTTCCCTTTTTTGATATTCAATTCTGTTCTCAAGAATAGTTATTTGTGAGTGTCTTTGATCTGTCACCAGTTGTAAGTTTTCCAGGCTATTATCAGATTTATTTTCAATGCTATCCATCGGGAAATGAACGCCTTTATGGTGGACAACTTCCCATTCATGTAAACAGCGTCCGATGTGCCTCGCCATAACTAACCGGTGTTCTCTGACATAATGCTTTACATTCGCCATAGAATAGAAGAAGTCTTCTGGCTCAAGGTAAATATTTACATAACCGTCACTGGTTAATGCCCGCCCACCGTTCCATGCAGAAGACCCTTTCCCCGGCTTATTCATGCCATATTTTTTAACGGCACATAATTTACACACTTTACCTTCCGTCAGTCCTCTAGGTTTCCCATGTGCTAATTTCACCCATCTCGATTTGCCACATATCTCACATGCCATGTATTGGAATTTGCTGTGCCGTGCGGCGTATCCTGTATACGGTAAGTCGCTGCCTTTTCTAATTTCCCCAATTATTGGCTCTTTATCATCCATACCCACAGTATACCACATCTAGGTACGGGCTTCGAGATGCTTTTTAATATTGGGAATTAGTTCTTTTGAATGTAAATCTAAGGCCGGTCTGAAATACGGCTGTGCCCTCATACGGTCTGTGCCAGTTTCAAGGAAACCCGAATACCCGCTCGTTCCGTATGTTGCAGCCTCAAGTTTGCTCTCATCAATCACTGATTTATCTGCCCCGCTGGAAACGTCGCCTGGTTTCGGTGCGCCGGATGATGCCTTGTTGTGCCCCATGCCCGCCGTGCCATAGAATATTGATCTCTGATTATTCCCTGTTTTATGGGGTGAGAGCTGTATGGCCTCGTTTGCGATTGTGGCAATCGTATCCCTTAACCCCAGCCGCGAAGCCTCGGTCACCTGTTTAATAGTTTCCTCAGTCTTAAAATCCAGTTTAATATCACAGTCTATTTTCACGGTATCACTCTCCGAAGCGAAAGCTCTTTGTGATGTCCAGATACTGCGTCCTGCGGCTCGGAAACAAACAAGATTTCAAACTCTATCCCGTCAACAATCGCCTTGTCCCTCTCGGTTACATCCACATCAAGCATAAAAAGCACGGCATCCACCGGAACAACCTCAGTGCCCCGTTGAACCTGCCTGCCCTTCGGGTATGATATCCGGCATGGTTCGGCAGTCAGATAGTCCGCCCAAATCCGCACAGGGTTGCCGTAATCATCAATGGCAACCGAGCCATAACGGCGAATCGTTGCAGTGCTGATTAACATGCTTTCAAAAGTCATTTAATCCTCAGCCTCGCCATAGCTTACGAGGTCCATTTCCGCCCAACCTACTGCGATAACTCCACCAATAACACCGGTTTCCATATCCCTCAAACGTTGGGCGAGAGCCAGCATCTTATTGACAATAGTCTGAGAATAGTTGTAGTCCCCCACCTTCTCACTATCGGCATTCGCCCCATAAGAAGCGGCCCACGATTCAAGCGCCGCCGCGGACGCCAGGTTTATCGAATTCCCATTCTCGGTCAGAAAATAGGTTATCTCCTCGTCTGTGAAGACGGGATCGGTGATCGTCGTATCCCCCGTTTTGAGTCGGACTTGGCCTACTGTAGTTGCAATATCATAGGTGACAGTCATAAGAAACCCTCCTTGTCTATCCGCGTGAACGGGAGGCGTGATACTTTCATTCTGGCTTTTTTAACAGCCGTTCGGAGAACCTGGAATAAAATACCCCTCATAGAATCGGTGATGGCGATGACCTCATTGGATATTTTCATCAACCACCGGAGACTCAGCATGGAGTCAATAACCCCCACAGTCTCGGCAATGAGGCGGCTAGATATCATCCGGCGTACCAATGAATCGGTGATGGCGATGACCTCGGCTGCCATTCTAACCGCCCATGCCCGGCGGATTGACATATCGCTCAATGTGATCTGTTCGGCTGTTGGCTTAACCGACCACATGCGTTTGATTATGCTATCGGTAAGCCCGATGGCCTCAGAAACAAGTCTATTGGAGTATGCTCGTTTGATTATTGAGTCAGATATGCCCAAATTTTCAGCTAGCATCCTCACCGACCATGCACGTCGGGTGCCACTGTCAGTAACCCCGACTGTCTCGCTCTCTGGCCGGATTGAAAACGCTCTCTTGAAGAATGAATCAACCAATCCAATAGAGTCAGGAGTTAATCGGATTGACCATGCGCGTTTGATAAAAGAATCAGCAATACCGATCCCCTCGGCTGTAATTTTCGTGAGCCATGACCTGCGGATTGCATCCTCAGTTACGCCTATTGCCTCATTACAGGATTTTAGTAGGGCAAATCTGGTGTTTTCTGCGTCGGTTATGCCGATGTCATCAGCGAACAATCGGACGGACAAAGCGCGTTTGATGGCGCTATCGGCAATGCCAACGGTCTCGGCTATGAGTCGATTGGATAAGGCCCGTCTCATAAGACTGTCAGCTATCCCTACCACGTTTGGCGTGTACCTGACAGACAGCGCACGTTTGATGAACGAGTCTGTGATTCCAATGGCCTCAGCCCCCACTTTTAATACCCATGCCATAGGGGCCATAACTCCGGACTCGGTGATTCCAATGGCCTCAGCAGTCATCTGGACAAATTCTTTAGACCAACCCGTCACACCTGCTCCTATAGTTGAGTTTGCACCGCAGTGCCAGGTGTTCGCCGGACTTCCTGTGTTATATGTGAGAGCTACATAGTCCAGCGATATCGTCCCGCCCCCGCTCTTAGCCAGTATCCCCGCCGTTGTGGATGACGTGTTCGTGATCGTGACAACGTTTGTCCCAGCATCGCGGGTAAAGTTGGCAACAGTTTGGGTGGTTCCGTTGGTTATCTTCAGAGTCTTGGCTGCTGCTGAAGCATCTATGTTGATGGTGTTGAAGGTGTTGGAATCTGAGATTGTGGTTGCGTAAGCACCTGCACCTTGAATGGTGAGATTGTTAAACGTTTTGCCACCAGTGGTAATAGTGTTTGTGTCTGTTAATGAGTTTGAGATAACAACAGTTGATCCAGTTGCATTTAATGAAAGGCTTACAGTAGAGTTCCAAATCGCTATATTGTTGTTGGTCAGTGTGAATGTTCCTGTTCCAAGATTTAACGCACGAGTGGTAGTATAGTTAGACAGGAACCTAGAGGCAGAAACATTGATATTATTAAAGGTCAGTGTGCCTATTAGTAAATTTATGGGTGAACTGGACACAAAAGCATCTTGAACAGTGCAAGTGCCAAGGGGTGCATTTATGTTGAGTTGCGGCATCGTAACTCCGCCTGTGTAAAGGTTATATGAACCTCTCCCGCAAAATTCAACAGCGTAACCACTAGACCCAATTGAGGCAGTGTTTATCCCTGAGAGATTAAGACTGCCATATATATCCCACATGTAAGTGCCAGCAAATCCCAAAGTCACCGTAGGTGTATTCAGCACTCCTGTAAAATCAATGCTCCCGTACCTTGGTTCATCCATCGTGATTGTCTTTGATGCGGCAGTTACCGAGCTTGCTACAATCTTTGCGGTGTCTTGAGGTAAGGGATAGTTGTTTGCTCCTGCTGCACCACCATCTGATAATGCCCAGTGGTTAGTAGCATCTGACCAGCTACCTGTTCCACCAGTTGCCCCAGGAACCCAGAACTTATCTGCTGGGGTTGTAAATGTCCATCCAGTATTCCCTCCACAGTCACCGCTTCTGGTATTTGTTCCTACTGTCGGTGAGCCTGAGATTACTATATCTTGCAAATCTGCATCGGTTATGTTTACTGTTGCTCCTGTGCAGTTGATTGTTCTAGCTGTACCAAGAGTATTGGATTTGACCATCAGACGGTTTGAAGATGAGTTGCCTGTTAGGTTCAGCGTGCCGGTAACAGTTTGGTTGGCATTAAGAGTCAACGAATCTGTAAATGTGGCTGTGCCTGTTCGGGTGAGAGTGGCGAAGGTGAAACTACCCGTGATAGTTTGCGCCGTGCCTGTAAGAATAACTGCATAAGTGTTCGGCGCAAAAGTTCCTGCTGTCAGAGTAATATTTGCGGATGTAGTCCAATTATCCGATAGTTGGAATGTGCCACCGCTACCATTGAAAGTTATGGGCCCTAAATCTGTAGTCCCTGCGCTTGTGATTGTCTTTGTCCCTGAAGTGGCTAAATGCGTTCTTGTTCCTGAATAAGTCCAACCCATACCAGCAACTCTAGTCAGTGATCCATAGATATTCAACGCACTTGACCCTGCCAGTGTCGGGCTTCCGCTTGCTGGATTAGCCCAGATCATATCTGCACAGTTGGCTGCGACATCTACTGTGACTGTGTAGGAAGCTGGAGAAGAATTAGTATTGAAAATTACATTGTCGCCGGATGTAGGCAGAGATGCACCGCCAGCACCGCCATCAGAATCAGACCAATGGGCAGTATCAGACCAGTTGCCAGTCCCAACGGTGGCTACAGGAACCCAATACTTAGCCACTAATCACCTCGCTGGTATCTATGTGGACAACCGAGCTAAACCCCTTGGGGCATTTCACTGTTACCCGAACATCTTTAGAGATCAGACCAGCCGGAAGCGGCACTGTCCAATAGTGAGAGGTCATGCAACCGCCACAAAAGCCTTTAGCTATCCAAGAGATTGTCTTTGCAGGAGTATCTTCTACTGGAGCGTCAACTGCCCCATCCTCGATAGGATTGTCTTCTGAAGACATTACTTCCGGCTTCCATCGATTCACAATGTCCTCGCCAACCCACACCCGCGCCGGTTTCCTGTCGTGCTTATCGGCTACCATAACCGAGGTGGTATCATCCCTATAGCTCTCAACCTCAGCCAAGGCCACCTTCTCATCCATCGGCTCAACCTCTTTGGGAAGCTCGGATTCCATTCTCCCAATACAGAACCCCTCTTTATCGTTATAAAGCAACACTTCAGCCTTCGGTGCCCACGGCATCTCACCATACCAGCCGGGAGAGTAGGAGAGCTTGTTATTGTAGAATGATTTGAAATAGTTCATAGAGTCCTCAAAAACGTGTGCTGTGCGGGCTGCACGTCACTCGACTGCCGCACCAGTGTTTGGGCAATGTGTCTTTAGTCCTATGCGCCCAAGATTGTATGGTTTGCGAAGACCTTACAGCTCGTTGAGGCGTCCTTCTGCCATGTCGCTCCCCACTTGTAGCCGTTAAGGATCGGGTCAGTCCCACCGGCACCCGTCTTGGCTATAAACGAGTGGGTAATATCCACAAACGGGCCATCCCCAGTAGTGTAGGCAAATGCCCAGCTAACAACAGTCGCCCCGTCGCCGGTGTTATCCGCGTCAGTGTCTGGTGACATGGGATAGGTTGCCGTCTTGTGCTTCTCAGAGCCAGCGTGTACCGTGAAGTGGCTATAGTTACTGGTCACAGTGGGAGTGCCGCCGCCTTCAGAACAGGCGGTCGCCAGGTAGAGGCTGTCAAAATCATTAGTCGGAGCAGTTCCGCACGCGCTCTGGGCGTACCACGTATTGCCAGCAGTAGTGACAATGTTCCGGCCCCAGATGCGCCGCTCTTCGCCGGTGATCTCATTTGTGAGCACCAGCAAAGCATCGTGTTCGCGCTTCCCGCCGGGTCTCATTTGGGATAACATTTGGTTTAGTGTTTTTCGCATTTCTTACCTCCACGATTTAATACCACAGTCATTTTGTCTTCCATCAAGACTTTTTCTTTTGGACCAAACACCTTTTTGAATAACCGGCGTAGAAATTTCAACATCAATTTACCTCTACGGGTTTATTTGAAACCATGCCGTGCCGTCAGCAGTCTCAAACTCGTGCCCCGTATTTGTCTCGGTACACTTTGAACCGATTGGCACCCCTGTCGGTTTGACATCACCAGACAGACAATAGTATTTCTCTGTCCACTCCACAGGGCCTTTCACCTGGATAATTGCCATATCGCCTCCTTTTATGGTGGCCGCCGAGTGAGGGAAAGGAGGAAGCCGAACCCCCACCGGCGGCCAAGATGGTTTATTTACTAGGAGTGAATGTTTGCGTAAGTGGCCCTCCACTCAAGTTTGTTGCAGCCGAACACGTCTCGCACGCGATAGAACACGTTATCCGTTGCAAAATCCCCGTCCATCGGGCTGATTGCTCCGCCGCCGATAGAAACCTTGTCGCTGGCCTTCATGCAAATCTCTGGTCTTTCGTGCCCGACCAGATAATCACATTCCATAGCAGCGATATCTTTCGGATCGGCAAACAGGAACCAACTACCGGGAGCATCAGCGTGTAGAATCGGGATATACGGGTCAACTACGAGTTGGAGTCCAACCTGGCTAATAACGTTGCTTGTTGGCATCGGGAAAAGAGTGGCTGCGCTTTCAGCCGCGCGGGTGATGTTGTCCATCCACATCTTTGTTACACTGGTTAGTATCTGCCGCGCGGTGAACTCAAGGGCAGGTCCAACAACCAGGTATTTTGCCCGGTTCATGATCGGCTCGCCGTTCACATCGGTGAAAGCTGACATCCTCTGTACGCAGGTTTCCAGGTTGGCGATAGTCAGCGCCAGCACGTCCTCGTTGATAGCATTCTGGTAGAGATTGCCAGCCGCATGAGTTCCCACGTCATCGCAGTACGTGCCGGTCACCAAGCGGTGCTCAGTGCGAACGGCTGCCATTGCGAACCGGTTAGGCGTATCCTGTAGAGCGCCCAGGTCATCGTTGATCAGAGCTTCCCATGAGATATCGAACTGCCGACCGTACTTTTTGACGTAGATCGGATAGCGGGCCTCAGCGCGGTCGCTGGCAAGGTACTCGCCTTTCTCTGCCACCTCAGCGAGGTACTGGTCCCCGCCTGTGATGCCAAAACGATACCCGCCGATGTTGGGGTATATCCTCTTGGTGGTTCCGGGGCGGGTGAACAGTTTCCAAACAGGATCAACCGCCTTATAAGCGGCAAGTACCTGCCTGTCCAGCACGTCGCCGAACAGATAAGGGAAGTCGCTCGTGGTCAGAGCCTCGCGCAACATGAATTCATGCCTGTGCGACGGTAGGCCCTTCGCGTTGGTCAACAGGTCAATAGTCTCCTTTAGGCGGTTTTCGTAGCCTTCGGGCTTTTTAACTTCAGAAAGGGAAACGAATCCCTTCCAATCTTCCATAAGTTTCATTAACTCTGGCATTTTGTTACCTCCAAATTAAGTTGTTTTTGCTTTGTCTATGGCTTCCTGTGTCGCTAAATCCTTCAAGGCTTGGGTGTTCTCGGTTTGAGCTCCTTCGAGTTGTGGAATGAGTTTGTCTATCTCATCCACTCGTCTCAGGAGTTGGAGCCGTTCATACGCCAGTTTGCCTATCTGGACAACGTATTGATCGTTTCTGGATTGCAATTGCTCACGCAACATTGGTCAACTCCTATGTGCTGTACAGTTGCAGGTAGTGGATAACCCCGGCCACGTTCACGGCGATGGTGCCGCTGGGAACGGTCAGGGTGTCGGATGCCACTCCGCCGAAGTTGGTGAACGCATCCAGTTCAAACAGGGCTTCCAGCGTTCCGGCGGTGCCAGAACTTCCGAAGTGGATTGCAGACCGTTTGGCAGGAGTCGTTCCTGGAGCGCCCTCGCAAACGATATCCAAGCCTCTGATATACGGTGCGATGCCGCCATTCTTGTTGTCGCAGTCCAGTTTAAGGGCTGTCATGGACGTCACTGTGGCATCGGTTGCTTCGTCGCGAACGACCTTCAACTCACCGGCTGTGATTTCTCCACCGGTGCTGATTACATTGTCCACCACGCGGATGTTGAACCCGTGAATCTGTTCGCCTGCGAGGAGGATGGTTTCCGGTGCCAAACATGCTTCCAAGAGTCTATTCCGGCGCAGTGCGCTGTCGCCCTCCAGGAGCATATTGCCAGTTACGCCACCGGCCAGATAGCCACTGCCAAAGTGCAGCCTGCCTTCCTCGGGCATGGGCGCGTTGTGGATCTTCACCGCAACCAACGTTGGTACCGTGAGGCTTGCGCTTACAGTTCCCAAGACATATCCGAAGAAGCGGAACTTGCTGGGGTCGGACTGGCCTGAAAGTAGATACACGCTGGCTCCGGGTGTTTTCTGAATATATACAGGATCGCCGATAGCCAACTCCTTAGCTATGCCGTCCGTGGTGCCGTCAGAAACGCTTCCCAAGACATTGAGGAACCAAATCCCCTCAGTGTCAATGGCAATGTACTGAGTAGCAACCGATGCGCTATCAAACGCCACACCGACGATGTTGTTACCGACAAGGACGGGATCACCTTTATTCACAAACCCGTCTGCCGCATACGGGTGACTCAGATAGGATTCCTCCAGGGTCAGATGCCGCCCCTCGTAAGTGCTGGAGCATTCATCTCCAGCGGTTTTGTAAGTGCCTATGTATTGTGCTGGCATGTATATTTACCTCCGATTTGTTTTTTAGTTGTGTTTACCGGCCAGTTACGGCAGTATCGAGCTGTTTATCATTCCATTCCGGGTGCATACGCCTGAATGATTCACGTAATGCCGTTTTGGTCGTCTTGGTTTCATCCACACCACCGCCCAGGTTCTTGACCTTCCCCGCCTCGGTGATTTTCGCCAGATAGTCGCCCTCGGCTTTTATTGCCTCAGCAATGCCATCGGCTTTCTCTGCGAGTTTGAACTGTTCGGTCAATTTCGCTTTGGCAGCATCGGGTAGCGTAGCCTTTGCGATTGCCTCAGTTATGATGGCTTGCGCTTCGGCTTTTGCTTTTGCCTTGTCCGCCTCGGTGATCTTGGCCTTCAGTTCGGCATTCTCTTTTAAGAGAGTTTCGTTTGATTCCTGCAAAGTTTTGACTTCCTCTGTAATCTCCATGTGCTTTTTGACCTCCTGCTTGTTTTTCGTTTCGATATCAGCCTCGACGAGTTTTATCAAGTCGGGCCGGTGTTCCCTCAGTTGTGTGATATCAATAAGATCAATATCAGTTTGCTCGGCGCCGGACTCAAAGACATTCACAGTCCCGCCAGCTCCGGCCTCGGTTACAAAATCAACCGAGCGAGCGCGGACTATCTTCTCAATGAGGTTCGTCTTCACACCTTGAATCTCAGTCTTGGTTGCATTCCCCACTGCGTTAATCGATATGCCCATTTCTGAGAGCATCCCCTTGTCTCTGAGGGTTGCGAGTTTCGCTTGCATCCAGGGTTCTACAATCGTGGCCTCACCGAGGATGGCCCCGTCAGTCCCTACGTGCACATTCTGGAGGGTTGCAACCCAGTCCCTGATAGATCGTTCAGGCCGCTGCTTTTCGTCTGACTCTGACGGGTGATCGGCATACATTTTGACGCCCTCAAAAACCTTGAAGTCCCGCGCCAGCATATCCTGCGGATAGTACCGTCCTTTCGAGGAGTTGAAACCGGGCCGGATAACCACCAAATTTGCCTTGCCCTTACTGTCAACAGTTGCCTCAGTCAGTGGCATATAATCAGATACAAGTTCTCTCAATTGTGCCTCCATAACCCACCGGGGGATATCTTCATCTGCAATCTCTAACGCGCGGTACTTTGCGCGGATAGTGCGCTTGACTGTTGATATATCAGATTCCGGTATTTGTACTTTCTGTCCTCGGAATCCGCCGGGTGACAATGCAGCCGCAGCCATGCCGAGCTGTTTTTTGGTGGCTTTCAAAGTGGGGCTCTCCCACAATCGGAGTTTCCAATCGCTCACGTTATCGGATGGGGCATAGGCATAAGCCTCAGCCGGGTACGATTCCCCGCCGTCTGTCTTCGTGATCGCCTGTTCTTTGAGCCAGGATAGGCAGTAATCACATTCTTTGATGGCCTCGGTTGCCCTCATTTCATCCGGCTCGGAAGATAGCAATTCTTGGCAAAGCGCCATGATCTGCTTGAGCCTACCGGCATCCGCAGAGGCGTTCCGCTTGCCCGCTTCCTGTATGAGTTCGGCATATTTGGCCTGTAGTTTTGTTTTCAAATTCACCTCCGAGTAAACTATTGCATCGCCCATATCAGGATCAAACCCATGAAGCCAACGACGGTCACAATGGCTCCGATGGCGAAAATAACGCTTTGAACCTTCTTGACCCTCTCAGACGGAGGCTCGTTCATGAGTTCCTTGAAACTCTTCTGCGGCTTGGCCGGGTGGTTGGCTTTGTATTTGTCTGCAAAAGTAAATCGTTTATCCAAGGTTCCTCCTTAATCCAGTTGTTTATTCGTACTGTTCGAGAGCATGGCGGGTGAAATTGCGCATTCGCATCGTGGGTGCTGGGGACTATTCATTACGCCCGAAGCGAACTCCTGATCTATCGGGATAACCCCCTCGTTTGCATTCGCCATGCAAAGCTCACATGCCTCAAAATCACATATCCACTGTTTGCCATCAACTCCCATGTCGTGCATTCTGTCCATTGAAGCTGTCGAAAGCGCGCTGTTAGTCTCAGTTCTTGCAATCATGGTGGCCCTTGTTTTTCCCATTTCGTCAATCCTGCCCATATCGGCAAAATCAGCTTTGATATCCCTCGCAATCCCATCGATCCCGCGCTTGTTATCTATGCCGTCACTGATTATCTGCGCTATCCGGTTCTTGGTCTCCTCGTCGACCTTGGTAACGAGTTTGGAACTGTAGTCTCTCGCCCAGTCGATTGCCTGCCTAACCGGTGGCCCTTCAAATGCTATCGGTATGCCCAACTTTGTGGCGCCGTATGATGTCATCTGGACACTGCCTGACAGGTAAGCCGTTGCCATGTGGCTGTTTACCCGATAGAGTAGATCGGCGCGAAATGCCTTCAACAGCGGGTCAAGCCAGTCGTCGTACAGCGGGTTTCTGGGTTTAACCGGTCCTGCCTCCCTGACATTCTGCTCGTAAGCCTTCTCCAGCTCAGCATACGGAAAGCCCTTCTCCAGTTCGGCAAAGTATTCGGCCAGCGAATCTCGAAGACTATCGGCGAGCCTTGAGTTTGCGGGATTTGCGAGGTTTCCCGGCAACTTGCTCGCTAACGCTGTCGTCAGCTTTTTCAATTCTAATAGCAGTTCTTGGCGCATCCACATAACCTCGTCCGTGGCATTCCCGACACGGTAAACGAATCAAACCGGATTCAAATTCTAAAAATCCCTCGCCTTTACATTTTGGGCATTCCATTTATTTACTAATTGCCTCGGTGTATTTCTGCAACGCCTGAATCAGATTAGCCTCGGTCTCCGGCTGTGCGGCTGTCGGTTGCTCCGTGGCCTCTTCCTTCTCCGGCAACCCGTCGATGATCTCCTGCACGTTGTTCAGGCCGATGTTGATCAGGGCTTGTTTGAGCACATCTTGGATATCGGCAGTCTGCGGGAATGCGGCCACAAGGGATTGTATCGCTGCCAGTGCGGCCACGGCATCGCTAGGCGCTATCTCGGGGAAGTCGAGGTCTACAAAACGCTTGTCTTCCGGCACTCCGTTGTGCTCTAAAACAATACTGTGAATATCCTGGAAAACATCAGACCATATTTGCTGATAGGCGCTGAATTGCTTGATCATCGGAAGCTCAACAGCCGTCGCCGTCGCCAGGTTAGAGGTTTCCAAATCCCCCATATAGTGGGGGAAAATACCAACACCTACGCAGATTTGATTTCTGATCATCCGGCCATCGGACTCAGCCCCTGATGCGCCGGTATCGGTTTTGATCGGCTCAAGGTTGCTTCCTTGATTCTCAATCCATGTTGACCCAGCCTGCGGATACTTGCCCTCTGTGGCAGCCTTGACCTGTGCCACCGCCGCGGCTCCCCCCATGACCTTGTTCTTCCATGCGAACCGAGCCAAAGCCCTAACTATCGCGATCCTGGAGGCGAGGAAGCGTCTGTACTGATCGATCCAGTCAATAACCGGCAATAGCAACGGCATCCCGCGCTGACCGATTGTGTTGATAGCCACGTGGTAGACAATGGCACCCTCTGTCGATGTGATAGATTGGCCGGTACTGCATGGCGTGGCTTTATCTTTGATATTTATAGTGCTGCGGTAGTAAGATGTTTTACTCACGTTCAGGGTGTTTGACCAGTCACGACGATAGTACATCGGGGCCTCGGCATCGTCCGGGTCTGTGATGATCTCTGTGATCTCCTGCGGGTCAATCCAGCGGATAAGCACCTCGCCGTCAGCGCCTAAGAACAAGGCGAAAAATACCTCGCCGTCCACGAGTGCCTTGTCGGAGGATTTGCGCTGCCCCTTGGCAGAGAGCACAGATCGATTGGCCGGGTTGTGCCAAAACTTATCGAGGGCCTCTTGCGTTGCGCTGCGATCCTCTTCTATCTCGGTGCCATCCTCTGATTTTGTTTTAGCGACGGGCACCTGATAGGATATACCAGAACCAAAAGAGTAGTCAGTCCACAACCGGATAGCCTGCTTGGCCAGAGGATCCATGTTGTAATAAGTCCGGCTGCGTAGGACGTACGCAGACCGTGTGGCTGCCAGCATGTCAGTCTGGTTCGCCGTGCCGAGTTTCAGCCAGCCCTTGTCCTCAATAGACAAACTCTTCTCGACTTCGCTCGTTGCCTCCATGAGAATCTTTTCTATCTCTTCTCTTTCTTCTGGTAGCATCTGTTATCGCCTCAAATTCAATTCGTCTTCAACTTCCGATATCGGGTCGTAAATGACTAACTGCTCGGTCTCTGCTTCTTGGGTCATTAATTCCGTCAATGCCCAGACAAGAGCGTCTAATCTATCGGGTGATTTCCCGCCAGGCACCCACTCACAAAGCTGGTCCTCTAACTCTGGGAATGTCCCAACGTGGTGGACCTTCTTTTGCTCATAAAGAGCGGATATCGGCTCCGCCCTGATAACCTTCCCGCGGCTGGCATGAACGGCCTTAAAAGGGACATTGCGGTCTACAGTATGAATGGTGAACTCTACCATATCACCGCCGTTATTGACCTCCCCGATGATTCGGTCCGCTTTGTGGGTATAATACGCGGTGGCAGCAGCCCTAGCCCATTTCTCTGGGCTGGCCTTAACTGTGACATCATCGAGGATATACCCGTGATTGTCTCGCCCTAGCCCTGCAACGATAATCCCCGTCTCGTCTGAGCCCTCGTTACTCGTAACTGCTGGGTCAATGCCAACTACAATTCTGATTAGCTCAGGCGCTTTCATTACCCTAGTTGATTCAATATCATCTCGCGCCCAGAGCGCATTCGGATTATCGTCAAGGATTTCGCCGGAAAGCTCCTGCCTGCCAAGACGAGTGCCTTCATATCTTTTGGTTATGAACTCCAGAAATGACGGCGCAAGGTTGGCTCTATTATCCAGCGTGTGACCACGGGAGACAACGCACTTCGGATCGGCTAATAATGCCTTGAGTATCTTGATCGGCCTGGGTGTGGTCCCTACCACCACTTGAGGGTTGGCCCCTATTCTGAGGCCCATCATCAGGTTATCCCAAGTGTCCTGGGGATACTTAAACTTTGCCAGCTCGTCTACTGAAGCCTTCGCGTGTTGAGGGCCTCTTAACTGGTCTGGTTCATCCCCTGAATAAATAATTGCCTGTGAGCCATTGGGCCAGGTCAACCGCCTCTTGGATGGCTCATATTCCGGCATAAACCACGGCGGGGATATGCTGAGTATCGAGCTTTCCCCAAGCTCCACCATCGTGTCCCTAACATCCGCTTTGGTCTGCCCTACCAATGCAATCGGGCTGAAATCATGCGCCCACTTGATAACAGTCTCGTTCTCTGTGCGGGTTTTCCCGAATCCTCTACCTGAAAGCAGAAGCCAGATAAACCAATCACTTACGGGTGGTAACTGATTCGGCCTTGCCCAAAATTCCCAGTCATACAGAAGTTGGGCCGCTTCCTTGTCTGTCAACCCCGCTAACAATGCGCTCCGCTTCTCTTGTGGCAGCGAGAGCATTGAGTCTAGTAGCGAGCTTTTGCTTTGCGTCTGCGAACTCAATCGGGCCTCCGTCCTTGCCAGTAACCTCAGTCTTTATGGGAGCGTAACTGCCTTGCATCTTGTTGAGTTCGGCAATCGCTCCCCTTGGATCGTGCAACTCTAATTCTGTGATTATTATTTTAGTGTCTCCATCCCCGCCGCCTTTAACAGGGATAGTAGCAGTTTTAATCTTCTTGATAGCTGCGGTGTTTATTGTCTCCGGACCGATATCGTAAAACCAAACGCCATCAGCACTACAGGTTAGAAAGTCGCTAACCCTCGCTCTAACTTGTTGGGTCAAGGTTTCCTTGCATTCTATGACAGTCGCTATTTTGGCATTAGCGGACCGGTCCTTAAGAAATTGGATTCGGCCCTTAATCTTATCTTGACTTATCAGGCGAGATGCCGCGACAACGGCTGAACGGGGCTTATATCCGGCTTCAATCGCGGCCTCTTGACCGGACATTTGCCCATCAAAATAGAACTTACAGAATGCCTCTTGACGGGCATCAGGTAGAGGGTTGGGGATTGAGATAACACCTGTCATTGTTTCCTTATTGCAACTAGATGCAACTGCGGTTAAATGCAATAGCGGGTAAGTTTATATAAACCCCCGTATCTACTCAGGTTCTTATTGCGACTAGATGCACTTGCGACTAGGTTCTTCCAGAGACGTTAATGGCCGCCGTTACCCGTTCCCTAGTTTCTAAGGGTTGGTCGGAGGCGTTCAATCGCTAACACCCTTTGCAGCGTTTTATCCCGCCTGTTTTTGGGTTAGCCATTGTGCAGTTTTAGGCTTCTACCTGAGCGAGAGTAATCCATATAGAATTACCCAGTAGATTCAGCAACTTTGTCCCCCGGCTCTGCCTTTAGGATTTACTGCTTTCCACCCGCAGCCGATTGTATAGTGGGACCAGGAGAGTTTTCGCAGGCCTCTCCGTGAAACGCCTGAATCAATTATCATATTTTCTTTTCATCCAGCCGGTGGGAGAAGTTGCCTTTTAGCTTCACATTTCGCCAACTGGCTATTTATACGTTATGGGCCTTGCGGTGGCAGGAATTACAGAGCATTTTACAGTTGGCCGGGTCTAGCGGATCACCACCGTGTGATCGGAAAACGATCTCATGCTTCGATAATCCGAAAGGGAACTCTGACGGCCATTGTCCGCAGTCTTCGCACAATCCCTGGCAGCGTTCCAATAGTTCCTGAGTGAGCGCCTTTTCCTTGCGCTTCTGGGAGGCCATCTTTAATGACATTCGACGCATATTTTATTGCGTGGGAGTGGTTAACCATTAACCTCGTGGCCGATATTGGCTGAGGTTCCCCCACCGCAGATAAACAAAAAGGCTCGCCCTTTGCAGAACGAACCCCTCATACTCTTATGTATAACACAGTTTTGAAAATATGTCAAGAAACTCGCTTTGCTGAAGCTAAAATTAGCCTTTATACCTATACGGTCTTTTTAGCGATGAACATTAGATGAATTTCAGATGAACTTTTGTTAACACTATAGATTGCCAGTTGACAACCGACCGACCGACTGATATACTGAGGGTAGTCGAGATTGAGGAGGAAAGAAATGAAAACACACGAGGATATAATTGATCTAGTAACTGAAGTAATTGCAGCTGAATGGTTAGAAAACCAAATGAACCCAGGGATATACAGAATAATCTATGATCCAGATACCGAAACCGTTTACAGTACCAGCACATTTTCTGGAGATAACAGCTACATTCCGAACGATAACCGAATTACTCTCGCTTCGGCTGATATTAGAGAGAGCTTAAGCCGGGAAACCGTGGGGATTGATGAGGATGGAGACATAATAGAATCAGATACCTACAGAACTATACTTGATGAGTGCGAAAGAGCTTTGGATGAGGCTGAATACGATGGTTAGATACAAATGCCCACGCTGCCAGTCAGCCAGGCTGATTAAATCCGGCAAGCGTAAACCCTCAAACGGGCCGGAGTACCAGAATTATAGGTGCTTAGATTGCGGAAAAACGACGAGGGAGAACCTGTTGGGCAAATAGCAGATTGCCCTATTGACAAACTACTCGCTATAGCGTATACTATAGACAAATAGATAGGAGGGGGGAGAAATGAATACTAGACAAGCGATGAGACACAACAGAGAGTTTTTCAAAAATCTGAAACCGGCCCCTGAAATTAAAGACCCCGCCGAGGTAGACACAACAGGCAGGGACCTAGACCGTGAAATTGAGTACGTGCGCAGTGGCAAAGAGAAACGCAATTTTGGATGCTAGCCGCAGAGGAGAAAATGAAACATATAGCAAAATCAGAGATATTTGAGACGGCCCCCAACGGAATTCTAGGGGAGCGCTACACCTGCTCATGTGGAGCCTCAAGCACCGCCGCTCAAATGGCGGGTACTCCTGGGGGAAATGTAACGAGCGCCATATTTGGGCACCGGCCCTGTGTTGGGATTATTGCGCTACATAATAGCGGTGATAGCAGTATCCAAATTGAGGCATAATGGACACCCTCTACACCAGCCGCCAAATAGCCGCCGAGCTCGGCATCTCAATGCGCCGGGTTCAGGAGCTGGCGAAATCTCGGAAACTAGGCCGGATGATCGGCCGGGACATATTATTCACCCCAGCCGATCTAGATAGCATGCGGAGCCGGGTAACCGGCAGGCCGGGAGGTAAAATGAGAGACGCTGCACACTATCGAGATATGCTCAACCGCAACCCAAATGCCTCAGTTGGTTTTACGCTGGCTGCTGCTGCTGTGTATACTGCCAAATACGGAATCTGTGAGGCTGAGCAGCATAGCACCCCGGAATTTAGAGAGATTGCCCTCAGCCTGAAACGCAAATATGGTGAGACCCTAACCGCCGATGAGGTTCGGGAGGAGATGGATCATGAGCCACCCGCGAACAATAGAGCGCCGCAGGGCTGTTGAGCCGATTAACCCTGACAGCGAGCCTCGTTGGTGGGTAGGCATTTGCCCACACTGCGGAAAAAGTTTGAGACTAAATAAAAACAAACTACCCAGGCCGCACAAATGCATACAATGAAATAGCCTCACGGCTCAATCCGGATCTTCTGAGGGCTCCCGATAACGGAGCCCTCTTCTTTTTGTTTCAAAACGCCCACTATCCTCTCCACAATCGCTGCCAGCCCGCTATCTACATATTTACTAGCTGTCTTTTCGTCTACCCCGCATCGATCCGCAACTATCCCCCAGAACCTCCGATCAATATGCCGGTAGATAATCGCCTTCCTCTGGTGCTCTGGCAACATCGGAGAAAACGTGTTCCAATAATTACAGTATCGGATGCGACGGGCGAGCCTATTTTCATCGGGGGGATCGCCTGCGGGGTATTTCGGGGGTTTGAAATCTGGGGGGTGCAATGGAGGCGGTTCGATCTTCGGGTTGTGTAATGCGTCGAGTAAATACCCTCGAATCTCTGTTGTTACCTCAAGCACGTTTCCCCCTTTTCTCGTTTTTGTTACTGTTCGGCTTCTCTCTCATGAGTCTGTCGATTTCCCTGAATGAAGGGCTTCCCCATTCGTCGGGAGGCTTTTCCCGTTTCGTCGTTCCCCACTGTCTAGCAACCCGCGCTTTGTCAGCTCGGTCGGAGAAGATGGCCAGACCGTTATCACCGTTCATCGGCCCTTCTCCGTCAAAAATGCCTCAATCTCATCGGTGTCGTGTGGCCTCCAAACGCGGGTGTATACCCGCCCTTTCGGGTGGCACGCCGCATCATGGAGTATTTGCATCCACGTCGTTTGTTCAGGAGAAACTTTCCCGCGCTCTGATTTTAGCTCCACGAAAGCTATCACACTGCCTTTAACCAGAACCAGATCAGGGAATCCAGCTTCTGACCGGCGCGAGTCATGAGTGTGGTAGACTCGCCAGCCACAACCTTTGGCGAGTTGGATTGTGCGGTTCTGGAATTGCGCCTCGGTGACCGGAGGAAGAGTTTCTATTCGCTGCATGGCGACTCCTCAAGGATTCTCGTTGCAATTTCCCGCATTTCCGGGATATATTCCTCAGCGGTCTTTAACCCTGCCAAGAAACCACTCCATATCGCCGTCTCAACCACTTTCTTGTAATAATCATCCAGTGCTTTATCTACCTCGGCGGCTTTCCGTTTCCCCGGCTTAGAAAGTTCTAAAATGCGGACCTTGAATTGTTCTAAACTTAATTCAGTGGTTTCCATTTCCCTCCCCTCTTACACTTGCCTCAAATTCGGGCCTTGCACTTCGATAATGTGTCCCTTGCACATCTCGACAATGCGCCACAGGATTCGCTCATCTAACCTGATTTTCAGTTCATCCAGGCTTTTGTTGGTAGTGAAGACAGTGCATTTTTCTTCATCGTGTCGCTTGTTCACGATCTTGAACATTTGCTCCTTGACCCATTCACTTGCCTCGCCGGTTCGGGTGACTTGCTCAGATCCCAGATCATCCAGGATAAGACACTCGACTCGATACAATCGCCCCATGACTTCTTCTGTCGTCTCAGCGCTGTTCTTGTCGTAAGTCCACTTCAGCTCATCAAGTAGGTCAGGCACGGTTCGGAAAAGAAGGCCACCTCCCAACTCGCCGGACACAAGTCTCTCTCGAGCATAACCAACAGCCAGCCCTGTCTTTCCGACGCCGAACCCTCCCTTTAACAGCCACGATCTTTGCCAGTCATCATGCCACGTCTTCCAACTCTCAATCTCCCCGTCAGTAGCTTCCCGACCCGGCATCGGTTTGTAGCGCAGCATCTCGATCACATTAGCCACATTACCCTCCGTGGTCTCCGGCCGGGTGTCCAGCGTCATGGAGCGAAACTTCTTGGGAATCGAGGCCCCATCCCATACACGCTTGACTCTTTCCGATTCTCTTTGCCTCAAATACTCCTCTTGGGCACGGTTGTATCTCTCCCATTCTGCTAACCCTTCAGGACAATGGCCGCAGAAGGTCTCGAAGAAGTCCTGGCCATACTCGTAGCGATAACCCTTTCCACCAACACCCAGGCACCAGCAACCTTCCGGGCGAGTCGCCTGCAGGGTCTCGCGTTTAAGGGCCAAATCTACCAGTTCCACGGGAGCCCCTTTAGATATCAGTTCTGACAAACTTGGCAAACTGACCATCCGGTACAACTTTTGAAGAGGCGTTTCTGGCGTCTTGCCCAGCCGCTCCTTGATTTGTGCCAGTGGGTCGCTGATTTGTTGCATGATTGCCTCCCTGCTTGAATTTGCGTTCGTTCTTCATCCAGTTCCGCAGACGCGCTTTCCACTGCGGCTTGGTATGACGCCTTTTCCCGGAATGATAGTCACGACACGCTCGAATATGCGACTCACCGAATTCAGGGAATTCGCTCAGGAACTCGCTTAGCCACTCCACATCGTTGGCTAACTGAGACAATCCCCAACCGGAGAGTTTAAAGAGTTCTTTCAAAAGCGGGTGGTTTTCGCAATCTATTTCTTTTGTTATTTCTTTTGTCTTATCTTTCTTTCTTTTGTAGTTACCTGGACAGGTAATGGTTTCGTTACCTCTTTGGGTAACGGTTCCACCTGGATAGGTAACGGTTTCCACCTGGATAGGTAACGGTTTTTCGTCAGAAAGTGTTACCTCGTTAGGTAATGATTCTGTTACCTCGTTAGGTAATGGTTGCCACAACTCATAGTCTTTTTGGAACGCATATTCGATGTCATAACCGTTACCTATTCTGGTAATGATTTTTCTGGCCAACAACTTCTCAATCGTTCGAGCGACATGCCATCGCTTGAGGTTAGTGCCTTGTTCAAACTGAGAGTAGCTGATTCGGTCTGTCACTTTATGGTAGCCATACGTTTTGCGCAGAATGAACCACGCAATCCTGCTCTCATATGCCGATAGGTTCACTCTACACATAGCGTCCACGATCTCATTCGCTATGATGGTATGCCCATTTTCAACTTGTGGACTAGCCATAGAAACCTGACCCCTATTCCCTGATCGTTATCTCATTGTTCTGGTAACCCAGTGTCACTGAGGGACTCCCCTGATGATTTGCTTTCGCTCCTATTTCGAGTTCCCCCCCCATCCCCAAATTCAAGGATGGCTTTCCCCTGTTTTACATGAAATCCGGTAACCGTCTCGCCGACAACATAGGAACTGATATATTGCTTTTCTTGTCTCTCGTTTATTGCCCCTGGCATTTATCCACCTCCACACTTTTCACTAAAGGCCCGAACATCAGCCGGCCAATCATTCGACATGTGCGAACCTCTTAGCGACACCCCTAATCAACGGTATCCGGCCAATAAGCCCGTCCTCAGTGCCCGGTTCAGGCGCTTCTGCTTTCCCGACCATAGTTGTCTTTCGTTCACGCTCAGACTCTCTCTTATAGATGCCTAACACCCGGGCGATCTTTGCGTACACATGAACATCGCGCAGCCTTGTATCAATATCTTCAACCTCACCATCGTAGCCCTGGCAGGTCATCCAGAGCGCAGCGTCGAGCTGTTTCATCATATCCACCAGTGCGACCACCTGAGGATCACTCAGGTCGAGGCCGGGATAATGGCTATACAGTTCAGCCCGGCGCATGAAATTACCCAACGGATGGCCATTCTTGGCATAGTCGGCGTTCTTACGCGAATGCAGGTCCAGTTCATCGAGAGTCAGCGACGTGAATTCGGGAGCACCGTTCGGAAACTTCTCCAGCAGGTACGTGTAAAGTTCATCCAAGTCTTTTGTCATGATCTCCTCCCCTGTGTTTATTGAATTCTTCCGGGGATCTCTGGTAGGCTGAAATGGCCTACCAGACCCCGGACATCACCCCGCCCTAAAATCATCATTCTTTCAAGGACTCTCTCGCCTTCTCTCCGAGCGTTGCCAGTTCATCACAAAAGTACATCACCTTAACTGCCGGATGATGATACCAGGCATTGGCCAGTCCACCTCCTCTCAGAGGATACTCACCCTTGCCCTCTTCGAACTCGTGAAGTCCATACACGCCCATGTGGTACAGAATCATCTTTTCTTCGAGCTCTGAGATATTGATAAACTGCTTGACCCTTGCCACGGACAATGCGCCATGGCCCTTCGGCTGGGCTCGATTCCACTAATATGGACTGCCAGACCCGAGATAGGCACCCATCTTGCACAGATCATGAAGCAGCGCAGAGATGGCCAGGGTGTCATCGGCCAACTTAAGATCGAGGTCAACATTGTGGCGGCGCAGAAGCTCGTACACGTTCCCCGAGTGTTCCGCCAATCCGCCTTCATAGCAACCGTGATACTTCGTGCTGGCCGGAGCCGAGAAGTACCCGCCCTTATCCATGTACTCGATCAGACCTTCTATCCCAGGGCGCTTTGTTTCTCTCAGAAGCTGGATTATCGTCTCTTTTCTGTTCTCCATTCTCTCCTCCCTCTAACCTTCAAGGCTTCATTGATAAGGGCTTTTCCGCTGGTCCCTTCTTACCTTCAGCTACCGGCCCAAATTCAAAATTAGGCAAATCCATTACAGGGATATCATCCAACACTTTCAACCGAGAGATATCAAACCACTGTGAATCTTGTGTTTTGCCGTCCTTCCCTATGCCCGGATTAACGATGGCCTGAACGCATCCATAAAGATCGAAGCTGATGCACGTTGCTACCCCCTTGAATCCAGTCACTTTATCTTGTACCCTGAGCCCGAGTGTCCCCATATGCTTCTCTAGGTTAATCATTCTACCCTCCCTTTTTATGATTAGGCCACTCTCACGATTCTTCCAGAGCCCCTTGATTGCCGCTCTTCACACCAGCCAAAAGGTCTATCAACCAGAGCTGATCAACTTTGCGAATATCAAACGCCAGAGGATTTTCCCGGATGAAGTTCTTTACAGCAACCTCGCTGATCATCCAGTGATCCCCGCCGTTAGCTTCACTTCGTTCAGTCCCCCGACGTTTTGCATCGAGTAATCCTTTGTCAATCCAGCGAGTAACCGTCTTGCTGCATCCAACCCCGAAGCACTCAGCCAGCCCTCTGGCGGTGTAGTACCCAAAAGGAAGCTCGCGGGATATCCGAAGGCGCTTTGCTTTCAAAACAACTGCCGCCAGGAATGACCCTCGCTTTTTCTACTTTCTCAGTGCCCGTGCCGGTACACAAATCAACAATCCGTCTGCCAGTTCGATCAACGCATTCCGTTTGACTCCACGATAAAACGGGGCCTTGCAGATCACCGTGCAGTGAGTTGTTAGATTTTTTCGTTAGCCTCATTCCATCGACGAACAATCTCATCACCGAGCCTAACCGCATCAGGATATACCGCATCAGCATCTACTGCTAGGTTTGATGAATGCAACCGAATCATTGCAAACGGTATGTTCATATTCGCCTTAATGCACAAATCCACAGTGCCATAATGCTGATTATGGACACAAACCAACTGGTCTACTGAGGTATCAAAATCACCGTCTACATACTGGAACCTAAGCCCTATTTTCATGATATCCTCCCGAAAAAATCTAACGCCCGAATTAAGCCGTAAAAACGACCGCGTTTTTATCGGTTCTTCAATGAGTTATTATGAATCACTTTCTGTGTCTTCCCATGTCAACCATGAAGCGCAAATCACCTGAATGGCGCTTTCTCATTTCATTAAGTTGATCATTTAGCCAGCAGCACGTGGCCTGTAATTGTTCGGTTGATAGTTCAGTTAACGGGATACCATACATGGTAGATGTGTTTAACTGATCTTTGTATTGCTCAACCAATCCATCTACTGGGTTATAGAACTCCATACTTCCCTCCAAAGTGATTCATAATGTCTGAGCTAACCCGCCGATCTTCGGTCGGCGTTAAGCGATTTGTTATGAATCACTTCCGTAACCGTGCTCGGCTAAACATATAGGGCATTCATCATTACACTCTTCACATGAACACACA
>Ga0265297_10002760_pt1 | contig 34259 bp, 30 predicted proteins | sample Munlanlwell13791_FD_192502 | JGI IMG/M metagenome (GOLD analysis project Ga0265297, IMG submission 192502) | Leachate microbial communities from a municipal landfill in Southern Ontario, Canada - Leachate well 137-91 | ecosystem: Engineered > Solid waste > Landfill > Unclassified | place... | reverse complement strand
CGGCGCTCGGTCCGGTTGGAGCGCTAACCGCTACCTTCAGCAGCGATCCTGCGGTAATTGCAGCAATCGAAGAATCTGCCCCCGTGCTTCTGATGGGTGGCGGAACCTTCCTTATATTCCTCTTCTTCCACTGGATCTTCCTGGAGCCGAAGTTCTACGGGGTCCGTGGGGAGAAGTATATCGCCACGAAGGGTGTCTGGTTCTTTGCCATCGTCTCCATACTCCTCTGCATCCTGGTCTGGGAAGCCCTGCAGGTCAATCCCATGATGGCATTCGGTGCGGTAGTGGGTTCTACCGCGTTCTTCATCGTCCATGGATTCCGCCAGAATGCCGAAGAACAGGAGAAGAAGATGGTGGGAGGGGATATGTCGGATATCAGCAAGATCTTCTACCTCGAGGTCATCGATGCCACCTTCTCCATCGATGGTGTGCTCGGGGCTTTTGCGTTTACCATGTCGGTACCCCTCATCATCTTAGGCAATGGGATTGGTGCCGTAGTGGTAAGAGAGCTGACGGTCCATAATGTCGAGAATATCAAGAAATACCGGTACCTGAAAAATGGCGCGATGTACTCGATCTTTTTCCTCGGCATTATCATGATACTGGACAGTTTCGGTGCACATATACCGAACTGGATCTCACCAATCGTCACGTTCGCCATCGTGGGATTCTTCTTTTACAAGTCCAAGAGAGAAATCGAACTCGGAGCACGGGAATAACGGAGAAAGCATGGGGATGCCTGCGGTACCATGCGCACCTTGGGATGTAAGGAAACGGGATCCTTATCGCACCAGGGCTCGCACATCCTTTGCATCCACAATGCGAATACCGATGTTCTGCATATCGATGATATTTGCCTGATGGATCTCCATACTTTTGGCTGCTACTGCGTCCCTGACAAGGAAGACATGATAATTATACGCCATGGCATCAAAGACCGTCGCCCTCACGCAGTTCGGAGTCTGGATTCCTGCGATAAAGAGTGAACCGATCCACAGCCTCCTGAGCATCAGGTCCAGGTCTGTATTGAAAAATGCACTCATCCGGGTCTTTTTCACAAGGAACTCCCCAGATTCAGGCGCAAGTTCCTGGATAACAGCTGCTCCACGCGTCCCCTCAACCGCAAAAGGTGTATTATTGAAGGTCTCTCTCCTTGTTATCTCTACATCAACACCGGAAGACCGGTGAACACGCAGGATATGGAATACTGGGAGCCGTGCGCTCCTGAAGATCGTCAGGATATCTGCGATTGCTGGAATGATATCCTGAGCACCGGCCACCGGCAGCGGGCCTCCGGGTTTCACAAAATCATTCTGCATATCAATGATTAGCAATGCGGGTTTTCCCGGTAATCCCATGGTAGTTTTATGCATATTCACGTCTCCATCGCAGCCCTATAATAATCCACCAGACTTGTGGCGATCGGTGAAACAACGCGAAGGGCATGCAGGTGTGTGTCTGGTCATGCTCACCTGTGACCAGGTATCGTCACCTTCAATATATCCCGAATTCCAAACATTGAACCATATGCACCGACCCCATGTCATCGTGAACCTCGCGATGAGTGCCGATGGAAAACTCTCGACCCGCGAACGCCGACAGGTGAAGATATCCGGGAAAGAGGATTTTAAAAGGGTTGATGCGCTGAAAGCAGGATGCGATGCGATCATGGTGGGAATCGGGACGGTGCTTGCGGATGACCCCTCTCTCACGGTGAAATCCGGGGAACTTATTGCATCGAGGAGGGCAAGGGGGCTGGAAGATCATCCAATAAGGGTGGTCGTGGACTGCAAGGCGAGGATCCCGCTGGATGCATCCATCCTCCGCAAGGGATCCGGGATGAGGGTGATCGGATGCTGCCAGGATGCTGATCCTGAACGGTGCCGGGCTCTCTCTGCAGCCGCTCGCGTGATTCCTGCGGGAAATGGCGCGGTGGATCTCGAAACACTCCTCGCCCATCTTTATGACATGGGAGTCAGGCGTCTCATGGTTGAGGGAGGAGGTAGGCTGATTGGGTCATTCTTCGAGAAAGGCATTGTTGACGAATTCATAACATTCATTGGAAACATAGTAATCGGAGGCGAGGAGGCGCCAACTCCCTCTGACGGGCGCGGATTTGTGAAGGAGCAGTATTTTCCCTCTCTCACCCTCTACTCTGTGGAGAGGATGGACCACGGAGTCCTGCTCCACTGGATGGTGAGAAAGAATGAACCCGGGTGACCCGGAGTGGCCTTATCCCTGTTCGGGTTACCCGTCCCTGTAATTATACTTGTAATAGTGTTCGTCCTGATCGCCATACGCCAGGTTGGACGATTTCGCCTCCGCATCTGGCAGGTAATGCTGGGTGGAGCGTGCGCCGTGCTGGTCCTTGGGCAGATCACACCTCTGGATGCCTGCAGATCAGTCAACCCGGATGTGATGCTCTTTTTATTCGGTATGTTTGTGGTGGGAGAAGCCATGGACCGGAGCGGATATCTCCCAACACTCGCCGACAGGCTCTTCCGTCTGGCACATACGCGGGACCAGTTCATTCTCCTTGTCCTTGTAGGGATGGGACTTTTCTCGGCTCTCCTTATGAATGATACCCTGGCTATCATCGGCACCCCGCTGGTCATAGCATATGCATGCCGGTTCGACATCTCTCCGAAAACGTCCCTTCTTGCCCTCTGCTTTGCGGTAACCATTGGAAGCGTGATGAGCCCGATAGGCAACCCCCAGAACCTCCTGATCGCCACATACGGCGGGTTACCCCAGCCATTTTTTTCATTTCTTACCTATCTGGGAATTCCAACTCTGATCAACCTGTTTGCCGCGTTCTTTCTCCTCAAATGGCTCAATCCCATAGAGAAGGGGGAATGCAGGTTCGACATGCCGCGGGATCTGATCACCGACAGGAAGCTCGCCGATCTCTGCCGGGTCTCCCTGGCAATCATCCTGATCCTCATCATCGGGCGTGTTTGTACAGGGTCGGCTCTCATCCCTCTCACCCTCATTGCACTTGGAGGGTCGGCTCCCATTCTCATTTTCAGCAGGGGAAGGACAGAGGTACTCAGGGGTATTGACTGGCCGACCCTCCTGTTCTTCGTATCCATGTTCATCCTGATGCAGAGCGTGTACCTGACAGGTTTCTTCCAGGGAGCGCTGGATTTTTCGGCCATCCAGTCAATTCCGTTAATTCTCGCTGCGAGCGTGACCGTGAGCCAGTTCATCTCAAACGTGCCATTCGTGGCCCTGTTCCAGCCACTCATTGCCCACCAGGGAATGCCTCTCGAAGGAGTAATGGCACTCGCCGCAGGGAGCACGATAGCAGGCAATCTCACCATCCTTGGTGCCGCGAGTAATGTCATCATCATCCAGAACGCTGAAAAAAAAGGGTATACCCTCACGTTCTGGGATTTCTTCAGGGTGGGGCTACCCTTAACAATCGTGAATTGCCTGGTGTACTGGCTATTCCTCTCGCTTACGTAAGACAGGACACATTCTCCCAGGGAATTACTTTGATTAACTCCGGTGCTTGATATATGCCAGTAAGGTGAGGGGTTAGAAAAACCGCTCCCCTGGTGATTCCTTGAACGAACCTGAAAAGAGACGTGTGGAACTGAAGATATCGGGAATGCATTGCGCCACCTGCGCTGCCAATATTGAACAATCCCTTGCAGGTTCAGGTAAGGCGGACACTGCAGAAGTCAATTTTGGAACAGACACAGCCCGTGTCGTATATGATGCACGTACCACAACACTTGCCGATCTGGAACACGCAGTACGTGAAGCGGGCTATGAAGTGCACCACGAGGAAGCTACATTAAAGGTAGGGGGGATGGTCTGCGCAACCTGCGTCGAGACTATCGAGACCGCGTTAAAAGGATTGCCGGGAGTGCTGGATGCACAGGTGAACCTTGCAACCGAGAAGGCATATGTGTCCTACAATTCCTCACTCTCCACCCTCGATGATATGAGAAAGGTGATCGAGGATGCGGGATACCAGTACCTTGGACTCGCTGACCAGCTGAGTACCGAAGCAGAGGAGAAGGCCAGGCAGCGTGACCTCGACGATAAATTCCGCCGGTTCGCGATCGGGTTTGGCGTGAGTATCCCTCTCTTCCTCCTCATGTATATCCCGCTCCCGATCAGCATGCATGCACTGTCTCTCCTTATGCTGGTCGTATCCACTCCCGTGTTCATATATGTGACCTACCCCATTTTCCGGGCCGCCCGGATGGCCCTGAAGAACAGGACGCTCAACATGGACGTCATGTATGCCATGGGAACCGGAGTTGCCTATGTATCAAGCGTGCTCGGTACCCTTGGCATCATCCTTACTCATGAGTTCATGTTTTACGACACTGCCATCATGCTGGCCGCATTCCTCATGCTCGGGAGGTACCTCGAGACAAGGGCAAAAGGGCGAACCTCTGCAGCTATAAAAGCACTGGTCGGTCTGCGTCCCGGCACTGCATTACTCGTGGTGGGAGATGAGGAGCGTGAAGTCCCTGTTGAGGACGTCCGCGTCGGCGATATCATCCGGGTCAGGCCCGGAGGAAAGATTGCGGTTGATGGCAGGGTGACCGAGGGGGAGAGTTACGTTGACGAATCCATGATCACGGGTGAACCGGTCCCGGTTCTCAAGGTAAAAAACTCGGCGGTCGTTGCCGGTACCTTGAACACAAACAGTGTTCTCTCGTTTAACGCTGAAAAGGTAGGGAAGGATACCGTTCTTGCCCAGATCATTCGCCTCGTGGAGGATGCACAGGGCTCAAAACCGCCTGTCCAGAGGATTGCTGATGTTGCGGTCAGCTATTTTATTCCAAGCGTTCTTTCTCTTGCCATACTCTCGTTCCTCGTCTGGTACCTGATCCTGGGATCAACGCTCCTGTTTGCACTCACCACCTTTGTATCGATTCTTGTTGTTGCCTGCCCCTGTGCGCTTGGTCTCGCCACTCCGACTGCGGTTACGGTTGGAGTGGGGAGGGGTGCTGAACTTGGTGTGTTGATTCGAAACGGTGAAGCGCTTGAGGTTGCCGACAGAGTCAATATGGTAGTGTTTGACAAGACGGGGACCCTCACGAGAGGCGAACCCTCGGTCACTGATGTAATCCCCTACGAACTTTCAGCAACAACCCTGCTGGGAATTGCCGCAGCCGTTGAAAAAAATTCCCAGCATCCCCTTGCTGAAGCCGTCGTGAAGAAAGCGAGGGATGAAGGTGTTGCGGCTGCTTCTGCAGAAGGGTTCGATACTCACGGTGGAAAGGGTGTATCGGCCAGGATTCTTGGAGAGGCAGTCTTTATAGGGAACCGCACATTCCTCAATGAGCAGGGGATACATATCCCCAACAATGCAGAATCTGCGATGCAGAGTCTGGAAGGGGATGGAAAAACAGTTATCCTTGTCGCGGTGGGCGGGGAACTTGCAGGGATGATGGGGATTGCCGATACGCTGAAACCAACGAGTGGCTCTGCGATTGATGCATTAAAGGAGATGGGGATGAAGGTGGCCATGATTACAGGAGATAACCGGCGGACGGCTGAAATGGTAGGAACTACACTGGGAATCGAAAAGGTGATTGCGGAAGTCCTGCCGGGCCAGAAATCAGAGGAGGTTCAGAGACTCCAGAATTCTGGGAACGTAGTGGCCTTTGTTGGTGATGGGATCAATGATGCCCCTGCACTTGCGAGGGCGGATGTGGGCATCGCCATCGGCAGCGGGACAGACGTTGCCATCGAGAGCGGCGATATCGTTCTTATCAGGGACGATCTCCTTGATTCGGTGGCTGCACTCCAGCTTGCGCGAAAAGTGATGTCACGTATTCGGCAGAATATCTTCTGGGCTTTTGCATATAACGCGGCCCTGATCCCGATAGCTGCGGGGATACTCTATCCTATTTGGGGGTATACGCTTCGTCCGGAACTTGCCGCACTTGCAATGGCACTGAGTTCGGTGACGGTTGTCGCACTCTCTCTTTCCCTGAAAAGGTATATGCCTCCCGCAAAACGATATCAATCAATCCAGGTGTGATACCATGGCGATCGATCCCATTTGTAAGATGACTGTTGATGAAAAGACCGCGAAGTTCACGAGCCAGTATAAGGGAAAGACCTATTATTTCTGTGCTCCCGGATGCAAGAAAAAGTTCGATTCCGACCCGGAAAAATATTTACAGTAACTATGCCCTGATCCGGATCTTCCGGCTCTTCTCAGACCGGCATCCAGTATCTTCCATTTTTCATCGACCCCGTTCAGAACATATATTTGTCCTTACCCTACAGTGTTCTTCAGAAAGGAGAGCCGCGGAATGATGAGACCGGAGCTGAATGCACAACCCCCGAAAACCCCTGACGTTCGCTTCATGCACTGGCAGGAGGAGGATCTCGCACGGAGACTTCCACCCGTGATGGAGGAAAGGAAGAGTGCCGGGATCGAAGGGCTGGTTGGAGGTCTCGATGCGGTGATCATCAACACCGAGCCGGAGAGGCTCGAACCTGCAGTCAGGGAACTCATAGGATATACCGGCTTTCGGATCAATGAACATTATATCAATTCTGCTTTTTCCACGTTTGTGCTTGGCACCAGCGATTCTCCGGATTTACTTCTCCGTTCCAGGATTTCAGGGATAAACCCATTTATTCCTTTCAACCAGGCAGGGAAGACCCAGGCTCTTCCTAACACCCGGCTTGAAACCTTTGTCTTCATGATCAGGGATATCGAGAAATACGTTGATATCCAGCGTGACAGGGGCGTGCGCTTCATGTCAGATACCGTTCTTGATTATCCAGGATACCGGTTCATCCAGACATACCCCTCCCGGTTTACTGGTAATTCTCTTGGATTTATCGAATGGAAAGGATCCGGGCATAGGTCGTATAACGCCATGTCGGGTAATGTTCCACATACTCTCACGAAACCTGAGTATCCACATCTTTCACACATACATGGTCTGGATCATACCGCAACGAGAGTGAGGGCTGCTGAGAGGAACGATGCAATCATCGAATTCCTTTCCCTCACAGGATACCATTTTGACTTTGCGGTCTTTGTAAAGTCTCTCAACTCGATCACGAGTGTGGCCCGACTGAGCAGAGATGATTTTGCCATGGTCTTTACCTCGGGAATTACTCCATATCGGGCGGATGCAGAATCCGGACCCACCGAGATGTTCATCCACAACTACGGAACGCGGGTACACCACATGGCTTTCCGAACTGAAGAGATCGACACGGTCTTTCATGAACTCAAAGTTCATGGCATGGAATTCCTCGTTGATCTTGTGGGATCCCCGGATGAGGGGCTCAAGCAGACATTCTCCTCACCCTCACCTCATACCCTGATCGTGAACGAATATATCCGCCGGTATGAAGGATTCGACGGATTTTTCACCCGGAGCAATGTCGAGGCACTCACACGGGCAACAGGGAGGCAATGAAAAAGTCCGGTATATATTTCCTGTCAGAACGATAAGCATCCATGGAAGAGTGACACCATGAGTAAATATTCCTGGCAATTGAAGCTTGGTATCATCCTTCTCGTCAGCTCCTTCGTGATTTATTTCCTCAAATTTTGTATACTGGGTGATCCGGAGAACACATACTATTATGTCTTTAATGCACTGGGTTTTCTTCCCATCAATGTGCTTCTTGTTACCCTGGTCCTCAACGAACTGCTGAGCGTTCGAGCACGGAAAGAACGATTGGAAAAGATGAACATGGTAATCGGAACGTTCTTCTCTGAAGCCGGGACGGACCTTCTAAAGACCATTGCCCATGCGGATAAAAATATTGCAACTCTCGAGGACACCCTGCGGGTGACCGGGACATGGAAGGACCAGGATTTCCTCAGAGTAGAACTCGTCATGAAAGAATACGACTTCCAGATCGACTATTCACAGATCAATGTTGAGGAGATGAGATCGTTTCTCAAGGAAAAGCGTGATTTTCTGCTTCGGCTCCTCGAAAATCCCATGCTCCTGGAACACCAGTCATTTACCGAACTCTTGCGGGCGGTGTTCCATTTTACGGAAGAAGTGACAAGGCGGGGATGTATATCCGGTCTCCCGGAAAACGACTGCAGGCACCTTCAGAAGGATATTGAAAGGATATACAGGATTCTCTCACTGGAATGGCTTTCCTACATGAAACATCTCCATGCCAATTATCCCTATCTCTCCTCTCTTGCAATGCGTACCAATCCATTCGACAGCAGCGCAAGGGTTGTGGTTGAGTAACTACCCATTTCTTTCCAGTTACTCAAACACACCCGGATTCTCTACCCGCATCTACCAGATCCTGGATGAAGGGAAGCGAATTCTGAAATGCCTGGTTTGATCGAGGAAAAGAAGGTTGTAGTCATTATTTGTTCTTACACTACTCACCCGTTTAAGAATTAAGTTCCAATAACCATGGCAGGAACAAAACCATTAATGCCCGCCTGGGAAAATACCTGCATCATAAGGAGGAATTTCATTGCTGAAAAAAAGTGTTGAAGATGCTCTGAACAAGCAGCTGAATGCAGAACTCTACTCGTCGTACCTCTATCTTTCCATGTCTGCGTATTGCGAGTCAATACCCATGAAAGGATTCGCCAAATGGCTCCGGATGCAGGCTGAAGAGGAGAAGGCACACGGGATGAAGTTTTTTGACTACATCATCGAAACGGGTGGGACAGTCAAACTGGCAAAGATCGACGGCCCCAAAACCGGATGGAAGTCCGTCGGAGAGGTGTTTGACCAGGTCTACGAGCATGAGAAGAAGGTGACCGGGTTGATCAACAGCCTCATTGACCTCTCGATCAAGGAGAAGGATTATGCGACGCAGAATTTCCTGGGATGGTTCGTGAAAGAACAGGTTGAAGAAGAAGCGAATGCCAGTGAAATCCAGGCCCAGATAAAAATGATGGGTGACATTGTCGGCCACCTCTTCTGGCTTGACCACGAGCTCGGCAAGAGACAATAATCCCCCCATTTTTTTTAGATTCTCTCATTTCAGTGTGCCTGCTACCCGAAGTGTTCACATTTCCTCCGGGTTATATCTGGTGCGAATTCGATGTAATATTCCATTCATGGAAGAATTTTTGACACCCCCGGCTTGATTCCACCCGCGACACTCTCCATATCGCTCTACCCATGTGGATAATCCTATAAGGAAGCGTCCCCTCACACCTGATCAATGAGGGAAAGGAGTATGTGAAACGGATGCTAGAGAAGGTCTATTTCGCACGCATGAGGGCCCGTGATCCCGGACAGAACACTATCACAAAAATCCAGCGTCTTTTTGACGAGGCAGAATTCCCGGGAATTATTGGCATGGGAGATCTTACTGCGATAAAACTGCACTTCGGTGAATGGGGAAACGAATCCTATATTAATCCTGTATATGTGAGACAGGTGGTCGATCGTGTACGCCAGGCCGGAGGAAAGCCGTTTCTCACAGATTCAAATACGCTTTACAGAGGAAGCCGGAGCAATGCAGTCGATCATTTAAGGATCGCGATCGAACACGGATTTGCGTATGCTGTTGTCGGGGCACCCCTGATAATTGCTGACGGCGTCAGGGGAGGTAACCGGAGGACTGTGGAAGCAGGGACTCCACACTTTCCGAATGTGACCATATCCGGGGATATTGCAGACTCGGATGCGATGATAGTCCTCTCTCATTTCAAGGGACACGACACCGCAGGATTCGGGGGTGCTATTAAGAACCTTGCCATGGGGTGTGCACCCCCGGCAGGAAAGCAGGCCCAGCACAGCGCCCGTCCAATCCAAATTGCGGCACACTGCACAGGATGTGGGAAGTGTGTTTCCATCTGCCCAGGGGACGCAATCTCTCTTGTCATGACGCCGGAAGGTAAAAAGTCCAGGATCAATCACCGCAGGTGTGTCGGATGCTTTGAATGCATGAAAGCATGCCCTTCGTATGCTATTGATGTAAACTGGGAGACGGAGATTCCAGAGTTCATCGAGAGGATGGTGGAATATGCATACGGTGCCGTGAAGGGAAAGGAGAAGAAAACGGGGTACATGAATTTTCTCCTGCGTATCACCCCTGATTGTGATTGTGTCCCCTGGAGTGATGTATCAATCGTTCCGGATATCGGAATCCTTGCATCCTTTGATCCGGTCGCGATCGATGCTGCGAGTTACGACCTTGTGAATGCCGAAGAAGGAAACCGAACCTCGCACCTTCATGGGAACTTCGGAAAAGGCCAGGATAAATTCAAAGGGGTGTGGAACAATTCTGACAGTTATAGGCAGATACAATATGGAGAGGAAATCGGGCTTGGGAACTCCCGGTACACGCTCGTCCCGCTTGTTGAATGAATCCCCGGGTCTGGGATGTATGCAAAAGGGAACCCCTCGCACACCTGGCCGGATCCTGGGCTGTCCAGTCAAGGATAACCAAAAGATATATTTAGGGAAGGAAGGCAAGCGCTTATAAACATTTAAAATATAAAACTATGGTCAGTTTGGGGTTCCATGCCCAGACAAACTTTGATATTTTAGAAGTTCCACCAGAGCACAAGGAGAGTATAATGAACCTTCGACAGCCGAATGCGAATGAAGCAACGGGCACTGTGAATCGTTCCCGAGATGTGGCACCTGTTTCAGGAATCTGTACCCGCTGTATGGACGGGTGTAAGGGAAGTTGTGAGATTTGGTTATCCTCGTTCAGGGGGAGGGAAGTCCTCTACCCGGGTCCATTCGGGGAGATTACTGCAGGTGCAGATAAGAATTACCCGGTGGACTACTCACACCTGAATATCCAGGGTTATGCCATGGGGGCCCGTGGTCTTCCGGAAGGGACCGAAATTGGCCCGGACAGTGCCGTATTCTATTCAGTGAATACCGAGACCGAGTATGGGTGGGATAAAAAAGTGAAGATGCGTCTTCCCATCTTCACCGGTGCGCTTGGTTCCACTGATATTGCCCGCATAAACTGGGAGCATTTTGCTATCGGCGCAGCGATATCAGGTATCACGATTGTATGCGGAGAAAATGTCTGCGGGGTGGATCCGCAGCTGGTCCTCGACAATAAGGGCAAGGTGAAAAAATCACCAGAAATGGATCGCCGGATCGAAGTGTACAAAAAATTCTATGACGGCTATGGTGAGATGCTTGTCCAGATGAATGTTGAAGATACGAGGCTTGGCACAGCCGAGTACGTGTCTTCCAAGCATAACCTCGATACCATTGAACTGAAATGGGGCCAGGGAGCGAAGTGTATCGGGGGGGAGATCAAGGTCAAGGCATTGGACCGTGCGATCGAACTCAAGAAGAGAGGCTACATCGTCCTTCCTGATCCCACCCGGCCGGACATACAGGCCGCCTTTAAGCAGGGAGCCATCAAGGAATTCGAACGCCATTCGCGCCTGGGATTCATTTCAAAAGAGGGTTTTCTTGAGGAAGTCGATCGGCTGAGAGATGTCGGATTCAAGAGAGTTACCTTAAAAACAGGGGCATACTCCGCAGTTGAACTGGCTATGGCAATCCGGTACGGCTCCGAGGCGAAGATCGATCTCCTCACTATTGACGGCGCTCCTGGAGGAACCGGGATGAGTCCCTGGCCGATGATGAACGAATGGGGTATCCCGACATTCTATCTGCAGTCCCTCGCAATTGAATACGCCGAACTCCTTAAAAAGAGGGGACTCAGGGTCCCTGACCTTGCGATGGCGGGAGGGTTCTCTGACGAACCGAATGTGTTCAAGGCAATCGCAATGGGGAGCCCTCACTTCAAGGCAGTGTGTATGGGCCGCGGCCTGATGATCCCGGGAATGGTCGGCAAGAACATCGAGAAATGGATCAAGGACGGGGAGCTCCCGAAAACGATCTCAAAGTACGGGACTGTCCCTGAAGAGATATTCGTAACCTGGGAAGAGCTCAAAGAAAAATTCGGAGGTAGGTTCAAGGAGATCCCGATGGGTGCAATCGGGATATACACATACGCTCAAAAATTCAAGATCGGGCTTCAGCAGATTATGGCAGGAAACAGGAACTTTACCCTGAAATCGGTATCCCGGAATGATATCATGGCCCTCACCGAAGAAGCCTCCCGAATATCAGGGATTCCATATGTCATGGATGCATACGCGGATGAAGCACTCACCGTGCTCCTTGATTAATGCTGGATGACATCCCAATTCTTTTATTATTTTTAGCGAAGTGTCAGCCCCGATCTCGAGGGGTTATCGTGGTGAAAAAGCCTCGAGGATCTTCGAGGTGATACGCGATCCGAGTGAAGGATTCAGCGATTCGAGCCAGAGAAAGAATCCGACCCTGGAAGGGGTGAACCTCTCAAACTTGAAATTACCATCCCGATCCTGGATCATTTTGAGATACTCCTTCTTCTGATTGGATCGAAGGTAAATAAGCGGTTCGTATCCGGGAAGATCCGTTGCAAGGACCACTTTTGAGAACTGCCTCTGGATGTCGTCAAAACCTATCTTTTTGCCCTTTATCGAGAACTCATATTCCTGGCACACTTTGCGGATCGCAGAAGGAAAAAGACTGCCATACAGGATCTTCTTCACAAGAATGGATGTATCATGGGGATTTTCCGCACTCTTCACATCTACCTCGTTGGAGACATTGGAAAAGACCCAGTCCCTCTCCCAGTTATGGAATTTCTGGTAATCAAACGCCCTCCTGAACGTGAAGCCCGAAGCCCTTACCATCTTTTGATTGGGAGGCCTGGATTTCCAACCATGGGACGGACCCTGTGATCCGTTCAGATGGGATTTGATCTCCTCACACGATGCCGTCTGAAAATAGAGCGTGTGGGGGTTTTTGAGGATCCTCCTTCCTGCGGTGTAGTTTGAGACACTGAATGACGCGACCATCATGAATGGAACATACGGCTGGTCAAACAGGTATCCAAGAAGTCTTCGCTTGTATTCGATCTCAACCTCGAACTCCTTGAGATCTGAGGGGGAGGTGATGACCTCAGTAAAAATGATGTGGTTGTCACTATCTACCATCAGGAGATCGAACTCGGCAAGATCCTGGCCATTTCCTCGAATGGTGATATCCCCAGATCTCGAATAGAATATCCCGTTCTGCCCGAGTTGTGCACTCCTCCCCCCGCGGGGGGCATCGGCACCCTTAAGTGCTAAAAAACGGATGGCCTCTGATTTTGCAGATATCTCAATAAACATCTCGTAGATTATTGCTTCGTACCATCGACCTTCTGCGGTTCGCATCTTTTCAAGATCCTTGGAAAAAAGCTTGGAACGCTCCAGTCTTGAGAGATGCCTGGTAGCATTCAGTGCCAGGGCGGGCTCGGGGCAGGAATGTGGTGAATGCGGTCCCAGCCACGCGGAAAGTCGGGTCATCCTATTAACATTTATATAACCTTTGTGGTTAAAAAATATACCCGATCATGAGAAGGACCACTCACACAACACATATTGCCTAGCGATGGTATTGTTGATCAATCCAGATACAGGTGGCGAGAGGGTATGGAAGATACTATACTGCTGGTGGATGACAATAAGTTCATAGTCGACGGCCTGAAAGCCATCCTCCGGAAGAAGGGATATACAATTGTTGTTGCATATGGCGGTGAGGAGGCACTCGCCATCCTTGAGAACACTATCCCTGACCTCATCCTTCTCGACATATCCATGGAACCAATCGATGGATGGGAGACTCTTGAGAGGGCAAGGAGAAATCCGCGGTCTGCACACATCCCGGTGATCATCTTTTCAGCACGGAAAACCCTCTCTGAAGAGGCCAGCAGGGTACGGCTTGATGTATCGGAGATTTTATCAAAACCTATTAATACAGGGCAGCTGCTCACTGCCATCGAGAAAGCCCTTAAAGGGAAGAGACCCGGGATTGAAAGGGAGATAAAGCCAAGTATTTCGGAGTTTCACATTAATATAGGTTTTGAGAAACATATCTCAGAACAGTAGATGCCGGTTATGTCTGGAGTATCCTGACATTACGAGATGCATGAAACAGGAAAAAAGGTAAATATATTTATATGGTATTCCCGCATTGTAATAATGCTGTGTGTTAAAAGACGATGGGCTCGTAGCTCAGTTAGGTAGAGCGCCTGGCTTTTAACCAGGTGGTCGGGGGTTCAAATCCCTCCGGGCCCGCTGCCGCGGTCACAGCCAGCGGTGTTACCGGTGATGTCCCTGCGAGCAATCGAACATCCTAAGGACGGGGGTTTGGGTTGAGTATTAAGTTAAATGTACTGGACCATGTGATGGTTCCGGATCACCAGATTATGAGCGAAGATGAAGTCCAGCAACTCTTTTCTCTCTACTCTATATCCAGCGAACAGCTGCCAAAAATCTACCATGACGATCCTGCTGTGAAGGTAATCGGAGCCAAAGTAGGGGAAGTCATCCGCATTGTCCGGATGTCCCATACGGCCGGAAGGGCCGAATCGTACCGACTGGTCATTAAAAGGCCGAAAAAATAAATCAGGCGGGGTTGATCGTTCTGATTAACAGAAGCGTACTATCAAAAGCATATTTTTCCCAGGAGCATGTCGCGCGTCACCAGCTCGATTCCTTCAACAATTTTCTCCTCCAGAATCTGCAGAAGGTTGTCAATGAACAGCGCGTAATTGAGACCGATATCGAGATCAGAGGGAGGAGCAATGATCCCGTATGGGTGGAACTTGGAAAGGTTGAGGTTAAGAAACCCCTTGTCAGGGAGGCTGATGGATCACAGGGTGATCTGTTCCCGAGCGAGGCGAGACTCCGCAATCTCACCTATGCAGCCCCAATCCAGCTTGAACTGACTCTTGTTCAGGGTGGGGACCGGCAGGAACCTGTCGTCACCACTATCGGACAATTGCCAATCATGGTTGGTTCAGCAGCCTGCAACCTGCATGGGATGAGCCGTGAGGAGAGGATCGGTCATGGGGAGGATCCCCTTGATCCAGGTGGTTATTTCATAGTCAACGGGACAGAGCGGGTCTTGATGACCCTCGAGGACCTCGCCTCGAACAAGATTATGACAGAATACACGGAGCGCTACAACGAGAGAATTTACGTCGCAAAAGTGTTCTCCCAGTATAGGGGATACAGGGCGCTCGTAGTCGTTGAGAGGAACCGGAAGAACCTTCTCGAGGTCTCTTTCCCCTCGGTTGCAGGCCACCTCAAGTTCGTCGACCTTATGCGGTCGCTTGGAATGACGAGTGATCATGACATCGTGAGCGCGGTCTCAATTGATGAGGATATCCTGACCTACATGATGCAGAACCTCGAGGAGAGTGACTGTGACAGCGTGGAAGCCGGGGTCATGTATGTTGGTAAAAAACTTGCACCCAACCAGACCAAGGATTACCAGAGAAAACGTGCCGAGTTCGTGCTGGACAATTACCTTCTCCCGCACCTCAACTACCTCATGCCGACCAACCTGAAAGAAGGTGATGAGGGATACCTGGAGGCAGTTGCCGAGGTCCGGCTTGCCAAAGCACACTTCCTCGGCCGCATGGCAGAGGCGTGCTTCGATCTGGTCCTCTCCAAGCGGCGCATCGATGACAAGGACCACTATTCAAACAAGCGGCTGAAGCTGGCCGGCGATTTGATGGAGGATCTCTTCCGGATCTCCCTCAACCGGCTTACCCGTGATATCAAGTATCAGCTGGAGAGGGCGAGCATGCGGCATCGCGATCTCTCGATAGGAACCGCGGTCCGTGCAGATGTGCTTACTGAACGACTCCTTCACCCTCTGGCAACAGGGAACTGGGTTGGTGGAAGGACCGGGGTTTCGCAACTGCTGGACCGTGTGGACCACATGAGTGTGCTCTCTCACCTCCGCAGGGTCATCTCCCCTCTCTCACGATCCCAGCCTCATTTCGAGGCACGTGACCTTCATCCGACCCAGTGGGGACGAATATGTCCGAGCGAGACCCCTGAGGGTCCGAACTGTGGCCTGGTGAAGAACTTTGCCCAGATGGTTGAGATAAGCCGGGGTGTCCATGACGAGGAAGAAGTGGTGCGGATCCTCTACACGCTTGGCGTGGAGCACATAAAGGGGGATGTGAGATGAAGAAGGCAAGGGTGTTTGTAGATGGCGCACTCATCGGGCTCGTGGACGACCCCAAATCCATGGTCGCACAGGTTCGTGCCATGCGCCGGCAGGGAGTAATTTCTGCGGAAGTGAACATCTCCCACAAAGAGTTCAACAACGATGTGATCATCCATACCGACCGGGGTAGGGCAAGACGGCCTCTGATTGTGCTCAACCAAGGAAAACCGCTCATTACCGACGAGGACATCGAAAAGCTCAGAAAGAAGGAGATAGAGTTTGCAACCTTCGTGAACAAGGGATTCATTGAAATGATCGACGCGGAAGAGGAGGAGGACCTCTTCATTGCAATCAACCCTGCTGATGCTACATCGGCTCATACCCACATGGAGATAGATCCTTCCCTTATCCTCGGCATCGGTGCAGCCCATGTTCCTTTCCCGGAGCACAACGCTAGTCCTAGGGTTACGATGGGTGCAGGGATGGTGAAACAGGCTCTCGGATTCGGGGCAGCAAACATGAAGATCCGCCCCGACACCCGCGGCCATCTGCTTCATTATATACAAAAACCCCTGGTCCATACCCAGACATCAGATCTCATCGGTTCTGATGACAGGCCTGCAGGACAAAACTTCGTTGTAGCCATCCTCTCATTCGAGGGATACAATATTGAAGACGCTTTAATCTTCAACAAGGCTTCTATCGACAGGGGCCTTGGCCGGTCCCATTTCTTCCGCACGTACGAAGGGGAAGAGAGAAGATATCCCGGAGGCCAGCTCGACCGCATAGAGATCCCTGACGAAGAAGTCACGGGTGCTCATGGCGCAGAGAGTTACAAAAATCTGGATGACGATGGTGTCATCAATCCCGAGACCGTGGTCAATGAGAAAGATGTCCTGATTGGGAAGACATCCCCGCCCCGTTTTCTCGAGGAACCCACAAGCGACCTCATCACCGTCGAGAAGCGAAGGGACACTTCGGTTACCATGCGGAGTAACGAGCGTGGGATCGTGGACACCGTGATCATCACTGAGGGTGAGAACAGTTCAAGACGCGTGAAGGTCAAGACAAGGGATCTGAGGGTCCCCGAGGTGGGTGACAAGTTCGCCTCCCGGCACGGGCAGAAAGGGGTCATAGGGCTTATCACACCACAGGAGGATATGCCCTACACAGCGTCAGGCCTCACCCCTGATCTTGTCATCAATCCCCACGCAATCCCGAGCCGGATGACAATTGGTCACATGCTCGAGATGATTGGCGGAAAGGTGGGATCGCTTGAAGGCAGGAGAGTCAATGGGACCGCGTTCTCCGGTGAGAGGGAAGAAGATCTCCGTGCGTCGCTGAAACGCCAGGGATTTGCACACACCGGGCGAGAGGTGATGTATGATGGCATCACCGGGAAACGCTTCTCTGCTGATATCTACATGGGTGTAATTTATTACCAGAAGCTCTACCACATGGTCTCATCAAAGATGCATGCCCGATCGAGGGGTCCGGTTCAGGTGCTCACCCGCCAGCCAACAGAAGGACGGGCCAGGGAAGGCGGTCTCCGGTTCGGAGAGATGGAACGCGACGTGATGATCGGTCATGGCGCGGCCATGGCGTTAAAGGAGCGACTCCTCGACGAATCCGACAAGGTCCAGGAGTACGTCTGCGCCCACTGCGGAATGGTGGCCATGCTTGACCGGAAAGCGAATACCACCCGGTGCCTTGCATGCGGCGGCGAGACGGACATCTACCCGGTCGAGATGTCGTACGCCTTCAAGCTCCTGCTTGACGAGATGAAGAGCATGGGTATAGCCCCGAGACTCAAACTCGAGGACGTGGTGTAGGAGGTAGTGTCATGCCCAGCCCAAAGAGAATAGGAAAGATCGAATTCGGACTCCTTTCCCCAAAGGAGATTCGGACCATGAGCGTGCGAAAGATCATATGGGCAGATACGTATGACGATGACGGCTTCCCGTATCCCCAGGGTCTGATGGATCTGAATCTCGGGGTGATTGACCCGGGCCTGCGGTGCAAGACCTGCGACCAGAAGGCCAGCGAATGCCCCGGGCATTTCGGCCACATCGAGCTCGCAAAGCCTGTTATCCACGTCGGGTATACCCGGTTAATCCGGAAGCTCCTCCGCGTAACCTGCCGGAGCTGCAGCCGCCTCCTCCTCTCCCCTGAAGAGATAGAGAAAGTAGTGGGCACAGAAGATGATCTCACCGGAGATGTTCTCTCTGAAAAAGACATCAAAAAAGAGAGGCTGTGCCCGCACTGTGGTGAACAGCAGCTCAAGATCAACTTTGAAAAACCCACCACGTTCTCCGAGATCTTCGTTGATGATGGCAAGAAGATCGAGCACAAGCTAACTCCTGCTGATATACGAGCCCGCCTCGAAAAGATCCCTGATGAGGACCTGCGCCACCTGGGGATCAACCCCGATGTGGCACGGCCGGAGTGGACCGTGCTCACGGTACTCCCTGTGCCTCCTGTCACGATGCGCCCATCCATCATCCTTGAGAACGGGCAGAGATCCGAAGACGACCTCACCCATAAGCTTGTGGATATCATCAGGATCAACCAGCGCTTTAAAGAGAACCAGGATGCCGGAGCACCACAACTAATCATCGAGGATCTCTGGGAACTCCTGCAGTATCACGTCACTACGTACCTTGACAACGAGGTAGCAGGGTGTCCTCCCGCGAGGCACCGGAGCGGACGGCCACTCAAGACGCTCTCACAGAGGCTGAAAGGCAAGGATGGAAGATTCAGGGGGTCGCTGTCAGGGAAGAGGGTTAATTTCTCTGCAAGAACGGTCATCTCGCCGGATCCCAACCTGAGCGTAATTGAGGTTGGCATACCGCTGGCTGTTGCCAATGAGATGACCATCCCGGTCCAGGCAAATCCGTTCAATATCGAAGAACTGAAGCAGATGGTGAGGTATGGCCCGTTCAGATCGAGCCTCACCCAGCCATGCGGAGCAAACTATGTGATCCGGCCTGACAAGAGACGTATCCGTCTTGCCGAAGGGAACCTTGAGACAGTAGTCGAGATGATTGAGCCAGGCTGGACCGTCGAGCGGCAGATCCGGGATGGCGACATCGTCCTCTTCAACCGGCAACCCTCCCTTCACCGGATGAGCATCATGGCCCACCGGGTAAAAGTGATGGACGGCCGGACTTTCAGGCTGAATCCCGCCGTCTGCCCACCATACAACGCGGATTTTGACGGCGATGAGATGAACCTCCACATTCCCCAGACTGAGGAAGCGAGGGCCGAAGCTGCCATTCTCGTGGCAGTGGAGGAGAACATCCTTTCGCCAAGATTCGGAGGGCCCATCATTGGGGGGATCCATGATCACGTCTCTGGCATCTTCATGCTCACGAACCAGCTTCAGTGGCACACCAAGGAAGAGACCCTCTATCTCCTGAAACATATTGACATCCAACACCTCCCGGAGCCCGGTAAAGAGGAAAATGGGGTGAAATACTGGAGCAATAAGCAGGTCTTCTCTGAGATTCTTCCCAAGGAGATGAACATGGTGTTCCGGGCGAGTTCCTGCCAGAATTGCGAGACCTGCAAGAGGGAGACATGTGAACGCGATGCCTATGTCCGGATCATTGACGGGAGGCTTGAATCGGGGACCATTGACAAGAAGGCTATAGGGGCTTTTGATGGTCAGATCGTGAACCGTATCATCCGGCAGTACGGGATGAAGAGAGCGGCGGAGTTCATCGACGACATTACGCACCTCTCGATTCGTGCCATCATGATGTACGGGTTCTCTTTCGGAATCGATGACGAAGATCTCTCAAAGACCGAATACGGGCAGATCGACGAAGTGCTCACCAGTGCGGTCAATGATGTCCAGCGCCGTATCAAGATATATGAGGACGGGCAGCTCGAGGCAATGCCCGGTAGAACCCCTGAAGAGACTCTCGAGATGCAGATCATGCAGGTTCTCGGGAAAGCCCGTGACCGCACCGGTGAGATCGCAGGCAGGCATCTCGGTCTCGGCAACAGCGCAGTCGTCATGGCAGTCTCCGGGGCAAGGGGATCCATGCTGAACCTCACACAGATGGCAGGTTGTGTCGGGCAGCAGTCTGTCCGTGGAGAGCGTATCATGCGAGGGTATGACGACCGCACGCTTCCCCATTATAAAAAGGGAGATCGCGGGTCAGATGCCCATGGCTTCATTACGCATAGTTACAAGTCAGGCCTGAACCCCACCGAATTCTTCTTCCATGCCATTGGTGGTCGCGAGGGTCTTGTGGACACTGCGGTCAGGACATCCCAGAGCGGGTATCTGCAGCGCAGGATGATCAATGCACTCCAGGATCTCAAGGTAGGGTATGACGGAACTGTCCGGTCAACGGGGGGACGAATCATCCAGTTCCGTTATGGTGAAGATGGTACAGATCCCATGAAAAGCAGTTTTGGTGATCCTGTCGATGTGAAAGGAATCGTAGAGAGCATCTTAAAAGAGGAGGTGTGAGATGCGACCCGAATTTATTGAGCAGTTAGAGAGTGCTGATCTCCCGGTAAAGACCAAACAGCAACTACGATCCTTCATTGAAAACCGCGATATCACAAAAGAACAGTTTGCCACGATCCTCGAGCGGGTTATTAAAGAATACTTGAGTACCCGCATCGAGGCATGCGAGGCGGTTGGTATTATTGCTGCCCAGTCAATTGGGGAGCCAGGCACCCAGATGACCATGCGTACTTTCCACTATGCAGGAGTGGCTGAGATCAACGTCACGCTCGGTCTTCCAAGGCTCATCGAGATCATGGACGCGCGGAAGGAGCCGAGCACCCCTACCATGACGATCTATCTCCAGGAAGAGTATGCGGATGACAGGGATAGGGCAAGGGAAGTGAGCTGGCAGATAGAAGCCGCACCCCTGCACGAATTCGGGGATATTGTCATCGACATGGAGAACATGCAGATTGTCGTACAGCTGAATCCCCAGGTCTGCGATAAGAGAAAGATTGCGATCGCGGATATCGTGGAGATCGCCCCGCGCAAAATCCGTGACCGCCGCCACTATCGAGATTTCGACCACGAAATGGATGAGAAAGGCTCCACAATGCTTTTCATGCCGAAAGACAGGGAAAGTTATCAGAACCTGTTCCAGCTCGCAGAGCATGTGCGCAATGTGATTGTCCAGGGCATCGATGATATCGAGCGTGTAGTGGTCAGGAAGGAGAGCGGAGAGTATATCCTTTATACTGAAGGCTCCAACCTTAAAGACGTGTTTGAAGTTGAGGGTGTGGATACCACAAGGACCCGCACCAACAACATCAGCGAGTGCGCCCAGGTGCTGGGTATTGAAGCGGCCAGGAATGCCATCATCCACGAGGCTCTCTCGACACTGAATGAACAGGGTATCCTCGTCGATGTTCGGCATATCATGCTTGTTGCTGACATGATGTGCATGGAAGGAGAAGTCAAGCAGATTGGCCGGCACGGGATTGCCGGAGAGAAGGAGAGTGTCCTCTCCCGCGCCGCGTTCGAGGTGACAGTGAATCACCTGCTCGATGCGGCGGTGGCCAACGAAGTGGATGAATTGTCGGGAGTAACCGAGAATGTGATCGTCGGCCAGCCGATTCAGCTTGGCACCGGTGACGTGAAATTAATTGCAAAACCCTTGAACTAGGAGAATTGTAATGGATTTTAATGCTTCTTTACGAAGAGCCATAAAAACAGGAGAGGTCCTGCTGGGTCAGAACCTGACCTCGCAGTGCATTGATGACGGCAAGGCCAAGATGGTGGTTGTGGCCGGGAACTGCCCTGAAAATTTCAAAGAAATGCTCAAATCCAAAGAAAACGTCTTCATTTACACGTTTGAAGGATCCAGTGTCCAGCTGGGGAAAGCGTGCGGAAAACCATTCATGGTCAGCGCACTTGCCATTATCAGCCCTGGTGAATCTGACATCCTCAGTCTGAAGAGGGCTTGAATACCATGGCTGAAGTGTTACTCAATGAGGACTGTATGCGCCTGATCTCCCAGTTTGAGAAACTCACAGGTGCAGGGAGCAGGGACTGTGTAATCGATGATCGAAACAACCGGATCATATTTGTGATCAATCCCGGTGAGATGGGTCTTGCTATCGGCAAGAGTGGTTCGAGCATCAAGAAGGCTATGGAGGTCATGGGGAAGAAGATCGAAGTGGTGGAGTATGCAACCACACCTGATCAGTTCCTGCGCAACTGTTTCCTCCCGGCAAAGGTGACATCAGTGGTCTTCGAAGGAGATGAAGACAGCCCGGTTGCACAGGTGGAGGTCAGGGACGAGGACCGTGGCCTTGCAATCGGGAAAGAGGGTAAGAATATTTTCAAAGCAAAGAAACTTGCACAGCGCCAGCATAACATCAGTGATGTGGTCCTGGTCAATAACCAGGTGGAATAACCCTCTTTTCTATTCCGGTTCATAATCCCTGGTATATTTGATACCGCAACGAAGATTTCCTTCTTGGTATTGTATCAAATCATATCCGATGGGAGGTTTCGGGAAAGGGATTAATAGTACAACCTGGTCGGGATTCTCCAGGTTGAATGAGTTTTTTTCTTACGTTTCACGATATGGACTCAGGGGACTTTCTTCCTGGAATTGCACTACTCCGGCACATGAATCCACGTTTTTGGTTCTTCACAGTTTTAACGACCTGTGAGGGTCGCCTTCACCGGATCCCTGCGTCCTCTGACATATAAAACCCAGAGCGCCCTGTATCTCTTTCATACGCTCGGTGACCTCATACAATTTCGTGTCAAGCTCCGAGAGATCAAACTGGATATTCCTGATATCATTCTTGATACTCTCAATATCAAAAAAAGCGCTCTCTATATCGGCCATTGCATGTGAAATTACATTATCTGCCTGGATACACCTGTCTGGCATGGCTGCATTCACTCTCAGGATGGTATCACCCCAGCGTTATAAAAATAGTGTCCGATGCTGAGAATCCAGGGATGTGAGATCTGCTGGATATGAGAGCTGCGTGACGGGCCTGGAGGGATTCGAACCCTCGACATCCGGGTTAGAAGCCCGGCGCTCTATCCTGGCTAAGCCACAAGCCCCATTTTCCTAGTATACTATTGGATCTGGGGATAATTAATCGTTCTTTTGGACCCGAAGGAAAAACGTCATTTTTTTTGGATTTGGAGTGCGTATTGCAGGAGCAGGAATAGTACGATAAAACACAGTGCAGAGAGACCAAGGATATATCCCAGGGTCTGGAGCTGGGTATCAATCGGGTTGTTCATATTCAGGATTACAAGGCATATACCGATTAGGATAGCAATACAGAATGCATACCAGAAATTGTCATTCATCAGGGTTTGTGACTTCGACGTTTTGAAAGAATACAGAGGACGATCCTCTCTGCCAGCAGGAGCGTGAGCATCTTTTTGGGATCCCCCCGAGATATGTTTCAGTTCTCTGACTTTTTCATTACACCGTCTGGCCTCTTCGATCTTCCCAATCTTCAGAAATGAAAGTCCCAGGTTGTTCCATGCCTCGATGAAACCGGGATTCAGCTCAATTGCCCTGGCATAAAATTTCAGTGCAATCTTGTATAATCCTCTCTTGAATAGTTCATTTCCCGATCTCTTCCAGAGCTTGGGATCATCAATTCCACGATTGAAGAGTTGAGCGTCGGGCATGATGCACGTTATATTTACATTCAGGCATTGAAATAAATATTTCTTATCCCCGGACAATACCCGGGCGAGTTGGTGAAAGTGCCAACACTGGATACTACTCGGGGAAAAAAGATATCAGGGGGAAATTTCAGGCACTCGTTATCCCGCATGATAGCATGCAGATTTCAGCACTTCGACGGTAATGGGCTGTATCATCCCTTCAAACGTCACGCTCTTGACAGTCGATGATCCTGCACATTTTACTTTAATTCGTGCGGACATGCGTTCACGCTCTTCATAATGGAGGCCTTGCGCATATTCCATTATCCTTTTCATGGTAATGCTCACCGCAATTATTTCCACGATGATCCCAGAATCCCCCGGGGAGAGATCTTCCATGTCCACCGCAGTCATGAATACCAGCGATCCGGCAGGTATTCCGGCAAGGGTCACCACATTATGCGTACTCTGTAGTTCCAGGGTCCTGGCCTTTCCTTCCTGGAGTTCTCTGATCACCTGTGGGCCGATCCCGGTTAATGCAAAGCATTTCATCTGTATCACCCGTACATGGGAAGCTGCTCTTTTTTTGGCATGGTCTCGGCAGTCTTCACCTGTTCGGCCAGTTTTTGCATCGTTGACTCAATTTCTTCGGCCTGTTCGATCAATGGCTGCACGTCAAGGTCAAGGTCATACATCTTCTTGAGGACCTCAATTGCGGCTGCCGACGCCCTTGGATCCGGGGCATTGATGGTCTCGCCGAGGAGTCCGTATCCTGCGATATCGCGGATCTTGCATTCAGTAAGGATACTGCTTGCAATTCCCGAGATGCTGCCGACAGGGAGAATGATGGTGGAGTCCTGAATCCGGGAAAGGGCTTGTTCGTTGCTTGCCACCCCAAAAACCCTCTTTTCCGGTTCATTGGTGATGATACCCGCAATAGCAACCACTTCCCGGACAGAGAATGGTTCCAGCCAGTCCATGATCCCGCTGGCAACCTCATAGCATATATTCGGATGAATGGGGATATCAGCAATAATTGAGACAATATTACCTTTCTCGTAGAGACGGACGGGCACGTTGACAACCCCTTTGCTCATCATGGCAAGCGGGGGGAAATACTTGCTGTTGATGCTCCCGATCTGCTCAAATTCAAGTTGATCGATCATGTACTGGAGTGCGATGCTCCCCACAAGCCCGCTCCCGGGGAATCCCATAAGAACAGATGAGCCCTGGCTGGAAAGAGGCTTTGAGAAGATCTTAATATCACTGTCTGGATCGGATGACATTAGATTAACATATTTCACACACCTAAAAAAGTATTATGCAAGAATATCCGGTAAAACGGGGTTATACAAAGAATCTTCAGGAGACCATAGGTGTCAAGCTGAAAGAATGCTTCGGTGTTGTTCCAGGAATGGACGCAGGACACTTCAGGATAACCTACGGGGCATTAAAAATGCTCGATGTCTCATGCGGAAAGGAGGGGAAGACACTTCTTGTCAGTACAGTATCTGATACCAGTGCAACCGATGAGGTCATCCTTGATACCAACCGGCGTTTCCGGCGATATCTCGATGAAGTCACGGGATATTCCACGAAAGAAAGGGTGAAAAAAGCAAAGAGTGTAGGACCTGACTGACATCACTCCATCACGATCGCCGGTTTTAAGGGGAGCGCGGCAGCTGCCTTGGCGTGAGTGCTCTCCGCTGCATCCACTATCTCCACTCTCACTGAGCATTCTCTCTCGATAAATTCCCGGGCTTTCTGGAATACAGCCATTTCATCCATGTCCGCCATGAGATACTGCTCTACGAGTGCTGGTGGGAGCCTGTGAATGAGGGTGATGCACTGTTTTACGGTGTCCTGAACAGCTTTTCCTCTCCTGCGCATCTGCTCGTCTTTCATGATCTCCCGTATCACGGTATTCTTGTCAGGCGCAGATGCGACTGTGGCAAACACTGCTTTTTTCCAGGCTGGAGCCGTGCAGAGGGTAATTGACGAGGGAGTTATCTGGATAATCTTCCTGATTGATTCAATATCCTCCATTGTCCTGAACAGCAGATCTTCTGATAGTTCGAGATTGGGATCTGTCTTTGACTTGTCAGCAACAGGCCAGGGCGCATACGAAACCAGTCCTTCTCCACCCGTCTCCTTCCACAACCCCTCGCAGGTGAACGGGATAACCGGGGCAAGGAGCCTTATCCAGACAGACTGCAGCTCACGGAGTGCACTGCCCCCGACCACTCCTTCCGGGAGGCGCCTCCGGTACCATTTCATGTCTGATTCGATGGAATAGAATGCCTCCTGGAGTGCCTGACGCGTCTGGAAACGCTCGAGCGCTTCTGTTGCCTTCTGGATGTGCAGCTGGAGCCTGGAGATAAGCCAGAGGTTCACATCCGAAGAAAGGCTGCCGGACCCGGAACACTCTTCAATCGTGTTCCAGAATCTCTCTATCTGCTTGCGGGTTGAATAGACCAGATCGTTTCTCCAGTCAAAGTCCTGCCAGGGTTCGGCGCTTCCCACAAGAAACATGCGGACTGTATCAGCGCCAAACTCGCGGAGCGCATCCTCAAGCAGAAACACGTTTCCCTTTGAGGATGACATCTTGGCACCTTCAAGAAGCCCCATTCCAAAGACCACCATTCCGCGTGGCATGCTCTTTTTCGGGAATATGGCTGCATGATGGAAGAGCTGGAATGTGAGATGGTTGGAAATGAGATCCTTTGCAGAGAACCTGTAGTCGTAGGGATACCAATACTCAAACTCCTTTCGCATCATCTCCAGCGCATCCCTGTTTTTAAGGTTGGGAGAGTCTTTTCCGAGAAAGAGAAAGTCGAATGTTTCGGGAGTGAGTTCCTCGGGATTGAAGTGTTTCAGGTGGTGGGCAATCGTATAATACGACATGTAGATGGTCGAATCACTGAGAGGCTCAATGAGCCAGTCGGGATCCCAGGGGAGTCTCGTGCCAAGACCAACCTTCCGGGTGCAGGCCCAGTCCTTCAGCCAGTCAATCGTGCGCTCGAATTCCGCACGGACTTCAGGGGGGACAAGTGACATTTCTGCCAGGTGGGCTGCTACCTGGGCTTTCCATGCAGTATCGCTGTACTGGAGGAACCACTGATCATGGAGTATCTTCACATATACACGCCCGCCACAACGGCAGACAACCGGCCGGTTGTCAAATTCATACATGACGGATGAGTGGTAGGAATCGATCATCAGAGATCCGACACTCTCGCGGGCCTGCCGGACCGTCTCGCCGCCGTATTTTTCCAGCAGCCGCCCAGATGCAAACTCAGCACTGTAGACCTCCTGCGTGAGCGCATCCATCCGTGGATCATTCTGGTCAACAATTTTCGCCTTTTCCACCGCGTCCTTTGCAGGGAATTCCCCGTAGTGGGGGACTTTAATGAGGGCAACTGGCTGTATGTCTTTGTAGCGTCCTCCTGCCTGCACATCCCTGAGTGCAATGTAATCGAAGGGTGCGTGGGCTGGAACACTCATGACAATACCGCTTGCCATATCAGGATCCACGAATGTTGCGGGGAGAACCGGGACATCTCCACAGAGGGGGTGGTTGACGATCTGGTCCACGAGGGAAGTGCCGGGAATGTCTTCTACTATCGTGACTGAATGATCCTGGAGGGCGAGCTTGTTCGCAGCCTCACGGCTCACAATCCAGGAAGTGCCATCGACCAATGCCCTGACGTAGGTGACGGAAGGGTTCACCCACAGGTTTGTCACACCGTAGATGGTCTCGGGGCGCAGTGTGGCAGTCGGGATGAATGAGTCTTTCCACTGGAACATCACCATCACATATTTCACTATCTCAGCCTTGTCCCCCTCAAGCAAATCATGATCCCCCACAGGGTTGTCACATTGGGGGCAGAAACGCACGGGATGCGCTCCCTTGTTGACATGGCCCCCTTCTCCGAGATGCTTCCACTGCCATTCTATGAACTTGCTGTACTGGGGGTCCACCGTGGTGAAACGGCGCCTCCAGTCAATAGAGAGCCCGCATGCAGTCATGACCCTCTGGTATTCTTCTGAGAAATGACGGACAATCGTAAGGGGGTTCACAAACTCCTTAAGGGTCTCTTCGGGGACTCTGTAGAGATCGCGGTAGAGACGGATGGCTTTCTCGTCACCTCTCGCAATCCTTTTCGATATTCCTATGACGGGTGCTCCGGTGACGTGAAAGGCCATGGGATACAGCACCTGTCGGCCCCTCATCCTCCAGAACCTGGCAATCACATCGGGGACGATGTAGGTCCTCCCATGACCGACGTGCATGGCGCCACTCGGGTAGGGATATGCTACAGTGAGGTAAAATTTCTCTCTCTCTCCTGGATCAGATTCAAATGCATGCTCCCATTCTTTCAGGGCAGCTTCCTCCAGCCGCCGCATTTCAGGTAGGCTCAAGTCCTCTCACCCTCTTCTCAATCAAGATAAAAGAAAATGGTTATACTGGCCTCAGTTTTATCGTGTCGCCCTCGTTGTATCGCTTGATGAGCTCGAGTGCGATAGTTGAATTCTTGGCAAGGTAGATCTCGCCAGAGTCATTGACTGTCGCGGTGAAAAGGTATTCCTTTCCTGAGAAGACATCGACGATCTTCCCTCCCTGCTCCGGGCAGATAATAGCCAGCTGCTTCTTATCCATGCGTATCTTCACCCCGCCGCCGAGCTGCAGTTCTTCCTCTTGGGTAGGAGGTGCTGGTGCCTTTTCAAGCTCGGTCCTTGGCCTGATGTCGATACCGATTCCCACCTTGTTCACTATTGCAGCGATATTCTTCCCTCCCTTGCCGATCGCTGCCGGAACATCCTTGTCCTCTATGTAGACCACTGCTTTTGAGTCAGAGAGCATATGAACATCCACGTACCCGTCCGTATAGCGTCCGATCTCCCTCTGAATCTCTTTCTCGAGGATCTTCCATTGTGTATTCTCTTCCTCTTTTGGCGGAGCAGGGGATTTCAGGGGTGCAGGTGCTGCGACAGGGTTCATTACAGGCATCACGATGGTCTCGCCGTCGTATTTGAAGATCTCAAAGACCAGATCTCCTGTCTCATAATCGGAGACCGTGGTCACGGGCCGGAGGTTGATTTCTGAAGCCATCCCTTCAGGTACCTTGATCGTGAAGCCGACATCGTAGATGTTGGTAATTTCGCCTTTATCGACGAAAATGATAGTATTGATGATCTGGGGAAGAACACCGAAATCAACCCTGTCCGAGAAGCGCTGAAGGGCATCGTGGGCACCGATTGCATGGATGACTCCGATCATCCCAATTCCTGCGAGTCGCATGTCGGCAAAGACCCGGAAATCCTCGTTCTTCCTAAGTTCATCGAAGATGACAAAATCTGGTCTTACCAGCATGAGAACATCCGCGGTGTTCTCCATGCTCCCGTCAAGCGAGGTATACTGGGTAATGTGATCCGGGACCTGAAGCTCGCGTGGCGCCTCCATGGTCTTGACCACGTATCCATGGTCCGCAAGGTAGGTGGCAATGCTCTGGGCAAGGGTGGTTTTTCCTCCCCCTGGCGAGCCTGCAATCAGAAGGCCACGTTTATCCCCGACAATCCTTGTCTTGATGATATTCGCCTTGTTGAACTGTTCAAGGCTCACATCAGCTATCGGGCGGACTGCAGTGATCTCCATCCCATCTGAAAAAGGCCTTCGTGTAATGGCGATTCTCATGGATCCGATCTGGACGACCGTCACACCCCTCTTCTCAAGCTCGATAAAGCCGTCAGGATCGCGTTTTGCCCTCTCCAGAATCTCCTGGGCAAGGTTTCTCAACTCGTATTCGGTGCTGACCTGCTCCCTGATTTTCAGGAGGCGCATCTCTTTGACTGTCCCCTTCTTGGCCATCGGGGACACTCTATCCTTGAGATAGACGGCGATGGTATGCTCATCGAAGAACTGGTCAATCCCGAGAGGGGTGAAACCCTCGACCTGTGGCCTTAAGTACATCACATCAAGCCCCTTGGCTTTGGCAACCTCCGCCTGGACCACGTCGCTTGTGATAAACTTCGCACTGTTCTCGATCGCAGCATTCCGAATAAGGGCATCGATCTCTCCGCCGCTGGCGAGTTTTACCTGTTCGAGGCTTGGACGTACGCCCACGAACTTGATCTCAATAGTGCCCTCCTCTGCAAGTTTGCATAACGCCTGAAGCTCGGTCAGCCCCGAAAATCCAATTTCCCGTCCCTGATTTGCTTGTGCTTCGAGTTCTGCGACCACTGCTTCCGGGATTATTATTGATGCACCCTTATATTCTCCAGTTTGTATCATGGAGGTGATGCGACCGTCTATTACGACACTTGTATCCGGTACTACTTTCAAAAGCCTCACCTGATTTGATGGTTCTATTTTGTGGATTCTGGAAGGGATTGGGTGTATTTTTGTCACTGCAGGTATTCTTGATCAGCAGCGTATATTGCCCCCCAACCTTCTGTATTCTGTCCACGATTACTATTTCTCGAGGAAATACATGAAAGTTCTGTCACACAAAAAAGAGGCGATAATCCTCATCCTGTCCATCCGGATACAACACGGAGGAATTGAAAATTATGCCCGACACGTCAGGAAGAGGATCGCGTGTTTTTTTTCTTATACACCATGTCGGGATCAAAGACCCGTTCTGCCACGATCTCGCCCTCAATAGTCCTGAAGAAGCAGGACCGGTATCCCATATGGCAGGCCGCCCCTGACTGCTCGACTTCGTACAGGATGCAGTCTTCATCGCAGTCAACAAGAACGCGGAGCACCCTCTGCAGGTGCCCGCTCTCTTCCCCTTTCTTCCATAATTTCTTCCTGCTGCGGGAATAATAATGGGCAAAACCGGTCTCCCTTGTGAGTTCAACCGCCCGTGCATTGGCATACGCCACCATCAAAACATCCCGGGTGCATGCATCCTGCACCACGACCGGGACAAGTCCGTCAATGTAGTTTAGTCTGAGCATTCTATACACCTGCCAGGAGTTTCATCGCAAAGAAGAGGATGTCCCCAAAAATAATCGCGGTTATCAAGCCTGCTGTAATAGGTATTATAAATGGAACCCCATAGGAAATCCATATTGTACCTGCTTTTTGGAATAGGGCTAGTTCTTTGGTATATTTTTCAGGGTGTTGTTTAAGATCCTTTGTATATATTCGATTCTTCTTTGAAATCGTATTTTTTAATGCAGTTCGAATACTAATATACCGCTTTTGAATTTGGCCTTCCTCCATTTCTTTAACATCCTCCATGATGAATCCAAATGAGTTTGTGAGATCTTGAGACTCGACTGGAAAACCTAGGAACATATATGGAAAAGGGGCGTAGTTTCCCTTCCTGATGTTAATCAAATAAATAATTCCAGGAATGAAAAGATTGAGAATAAGTGCATTAATCAACACAACAAAGGGAAATGGGAAGAGTGGTGAATAATCCCAAGTGGGTGTAACTGGAAATAATGGAATCAGAACAGCGATGAAAATTAAAGCACAGATATCTGCTCCACCCATGACGTTAGTCATCGAAAAAATATAGATGAATAAGCAGAAAATGCAAATTGCTAAAATTTCATAATTAATAATCGGTGAATTAAATAACACCCAATTTGTTATTGCTGCCCCGAATGGAATTGAAAAAACTCCCCAAAAAATACTCGACTCTAAAATATCCTTTTGCGTGGGAATGTCAGATTCTTTTATTAGAAAAATAAGGACATCGATTACCAAGAGTGTAATTGCTAGCCCAAATATCAAAAAATAAAATTTCGAAAAATGAGTATTATCGAGATTTAATATGTAGTTACCATAAAAAAAAGTTGAAAATGGCAATCCAATAGCAAGCATAGGATACCAAGTCCTAAACGGCACTCTTCGCTCTCGTAGATCCCTGAAGGAAGCGTATACTAAAGTAAGCAAAACCGCTGATGCGGAAATAGCCAGAGGGATTATCATGGATACAGGTACATATGAGTCGTGAAGGTTCTTATGCATGGTCCCCCTGGACCGTGGTGCGGCGCCTGGAAAATCCCCCCCGTTTCGCGAATAAGATACAATGCCCCGGAGACGCTTGCTGATAAATACGTTCGTGGTTGAGTGGTGGCAATGGCAGATGAGACTGACTGGATTTGATTCACCATGACCAGCAGGGAGATTCTGGAATCGGTCCTTGAAGGATCATCCGGGGAGGGACCGTATTCCCTGCAGGGGCTTCTTGAAAAGGCAAAAAGCCGCGCTCTCGTTGGCATTGCAAAATCTGCGGAAAAACGTCAGGAATGGTACATCCTCTTTTCCGAAGGAGAACCTGACGGAGCAATACTCTATGATGACAAGGGGAGCCTGTTTGGGGACAAGGCCGTTTACCTCCTGAAAGGGAATGAGCAGTTCATGTTCTATAACGAGGATCCTTCTGTTATTGAGCGTATCACGCTGGGATGCCGTGTCTTTGACAGGAATCTTTTTACCCGGGGAAAAGCACGCGACATGCCTGAGATGAAGAAAGTCGGCGAGACAGGAGCTGGCATCTTTTCCATGAAACTGGTCATGGGGGGAAATCCCGTGCAGGGCCGGCGAATCTCGATCAGGAGGGCGGGTCAGATCATCGCGAATGATACCACAAGTTCAGAGGGAAAAGTATCATTCAGGCTGCTTTTTGGGAAGTATGAATGTGTGGTCCATGAAAAAGACCTCTCCACACGGGTATATGAGTTCGAGTTTCATGCAGATCTTCTCAACCAGGTTGTGACCCTCGATATTTCCTGATTTTTCTTCCCTCTTCGGCATTACCGGCAGGGGATTGCCTGGACAGCGGCATACACCAATTTTATTTGAGTGCACAGCAGATATCTGGATTGAGGAGTCGGACCAATGGATAAACAAGATTTTGAGGCTTTCCTCAATGGGAGCAAGGACATTTCTGCCTATATGCAGTTAAATCCTGCCGAAGGAATCACCACCTGTTTTGGAGTAAGGACTGCGAGTAACCCGAATTACCTTGTACGAGCCCTATACGAGATGTACGAAGCCAACCTGGACAGGAAGCTTGCCAACAAGGCCATGCGCAAGATCTTCCGTTCTGTGGGCAAAGGCTCCCTTGGTCTCAACAAACTTCTGAAGAAACTCGGAATGAACCTGAAACCTGCGGAATTCCTGATGCTTGTGTTCAAGCTTCAGCACCAGCAGGGGTGGGGATCTCCTTTCGAGCTCGTTGAAGCCAGTGACAAGCGGATCGTGCTCAGGTGCAAGAAGACGTTTGAATCTGAGGTACTCAAGGACTGGAATATGCCCGTCTGTGGGATTCACCAGGGATGGATCGAAGGTATCCTGATGGCGATTACCGGGAAAAATTGGTTCTGCCTTGAGAAGACCTGCCATGCGAAGGGCGACGAATACTGTACGTTCCAGGCAGATCAGGTCCCTGCAAGCTGGAAATACAAGGCCGAAGCAGTGGTCAAGGGCGAATCGGCCATCACCGAATTCATTGAACACAAGCCCCTGGAGGGCAAGATCTCCCTCATGGATGAACCGGTTGTCATGATGCCCCGGTTCATCTTCACGTCAATGACCAATTCGTTGAAGAAGACCATGGGAGAGGCGCCGGCGAGCGGGGTCAACTACCGCGCATACATGGACATGGGCAAGGAAAACGTCGAGCACTGGAAGAAGATGAGTGTCTCGTTTGACCTGTCCAGGACCAAACTTGACAAGGATCTCACCCTGCTGCACAGCCGTTTCACAGCATATGGGGCTCCTTCAGTTTCCGGTGGCAAGATTGCGTATGGCAGCCATATCGTCAACGATAACTTCGAAGTTGTTGATGCCGTTGAAAAGGAAGTGGGCAGCAAGGCTACCGTCTTCCAGAAAATCGGCGATAAGGCAATCCGTGTATCTACCAACGTTGTTGGCGCTGATGGCAAACGGGCTGTCGGGACCGAGGTTTCAAGTATTGTCTATGATGCCGTGATCAAAAAAGGGCAGACCTATTACGGCACAGCAGATGTGGTTGGGAAAAAGATGGTCGTGGCGTATGAGCCAATCAGGAATTCCGCAGAAGAGATCATCGGTATTCTGTTTGTCGGAATTCCTGAAGAGATTGTCTACGGTCCGTTAATGGAAGAGAAGCTGCGTAAGATCAATCCCAAGACACTCTCCGACATGGCCTTTGCATTCTACTCGCAGATGGGCTGGTTCAACATAGTCAAAGAAGAGTGGGACGAGGCAACGAAGACCAAGACCCTCACACTCTCCCACACTGTCGAATCCGAGTCCTTCGGGAACATCGGCAAGAATGTCTGTTACTGCACGGCTGGCCTGCTCGCCGGCATCATCGAAGGCTCCTTTGGCATCAAGGTCCAGTGCAGGGAGATAAAATGCAGGTCAAAGGGAGACGAACATTGCGTCTTCCAGGTCAAGAACCGGGCGGGAGATTCCTGACAATAATTCCTTTTTTCCGGATCTCATTTTTCCCTGGTCTGTAGGGTTACCAGGGTGTGTGGTGAAAGCCCGAGAGAGGGCAATAGTATTCTCTCAGCCTGACTTCGCCACTTTTAAGTAGCTCCATCAAATCTGTACGACCAAACCCAATTCGCCAGATGCGATTTACCAGAGATTTGGAGCCTCCAAAGTACCGTATCTTTCGACAAAATCGCCCAATATT
>Ga0265297_10002759_pt1 | contig 34269 bp, 26 predicted proteins | sample Munlanlwell13791_FD_192502 | JGI IMG/M metagenome (GOLD analysis project Ga0265297, IMG submission 192502) | Leachate microbial communities from a municipal landfill in Southern Ontario, Canada - Leachate well 137-91 | ecosystem: Engineered > Solid waste > Landfill > Unclassified | place... | reverse complement strand
CAAGTGCTGCGCAAAGGCTCGGTGCTGACCGGCCCCGACCGTTACCGGGTGCTGGTCGATGCGGCGCCGGAGCCGCTATCGGTGGTGCGCACCGATGACGCGCTACACTTCGCCAAGGCTTGTTATCACTTGGGCAACCGCCATGTCGCGTTGCAGATTCTGCCGGGCGAGCTTCGCTTCCTGACCGATCACGTGCTGGATCATATGCTGGAAGGGCTGGGCTTGACGGTCAGCCATGAAGTGTTGCCTTTCGAACCGGAGCAGGGCGCGTACCACGGCCATGGTCACTGATCTGGCCTTATTGCGTTTGCTGCAACTGGTCAGCCCCGGCTTGCCGATAGGCATGTTCTGTTATTCCCAGGGCTTGGAACGCGCGGTTGACGATGGCTGGATAAGCAATGCAAGCGATACCGGCGAATGGCTTAACGGCTTGATGGCGATTTGTTTGGCGCGTGTCGATCTGCCGATATTGGCGCGGCTTTACGACGCCTGGGAATGCGGCGATGTTGAACGGGTTGAATATTGGAGCGGAACCCTGATTGCCTGCCGGGAGACTTCCGAATTAAGGGCCGAAGACCGGCACACCGGCCAAGCCTTGGCGCGGCTGCTGGATTCATTGGTGATTGACGGTATGCAGCCCTGGATACGCAAACCCGAAACCACGCTGGCTACGGTATTCGCTTTTGCCGCTGTGAACTGGGGCGTTCCCAAACGCGAAACAGTCATCGGTTATTTGTGGAGCTGGTTGGAGAACCAGGTGTTATGCGCGGTCAAGCTGGTGCCGTTGGGACAAGTCGCCGGGCAACGGTTGTTGACCGATTTGGCCGGTAAAATTCCGGCTTTAGCTGACGAGGCGCTCAGCATTGCCGATCATGACATCGGCGGTAGCGCGTTTGGCTTGGCTTTAGCCAGCAGCCGGCATGAAATGCAGTATTCCAGATTATTTCGTTCCTGAGGGATTATATGAGTGCTAAACAAATATTAAGAGTAGGTATCGGCGGCCCGGTTGGTTCCGGTAAAACGGCTTTGGTCGATGCGTTGTGCAAGCAAATGCGCGACAATTTTGAAATCGGCGTGGTGACCAATGACATTTATACCAAGGAAGACCAGCAGTTTTTGATCCGCAGCCAGGCGCTGCCGGAAGAACGCATCTTGGGTGTGGAGACCGGCGGCTGCCCGCATACCGCTATCCGGGAGGATGCGTCGATGAATCTGGCGGCGGTCGATGAATTAAGCATGAAGTTTGAAAATCTCGACTTTATCATGGTCGAAAGCGGCGGCGATAATCTCAGTGCGACCTTCAGCCCTGAACTGGCCGATCTGACGATTTACGTGATCGATGTGTCGGCAGGCGACAAGATACCGCGCAAAGGCGGCCCCGGAATTACCCGTTCGGACTTGCTGGTTATCAACAAGATCGATCTGGCGCCTTATGTCGGTGCGTCTCTGGAGGTTATGGACCGCGATGCGCGCAAGATGCGCGGAGAACGGCCGTTTGTATTTACCAATTTGAAGAGCCGGGAAGGCCTTAAAGCGGTTGAAGATTTTATTATTCAGGCGGGAATGCTGGATTAAGTAGGTAGCCAAAAGTTTTTTAACAAAATGAAAAAACCACTTGTCTCCTTATTTACCACGAAGATCACGAAGAAAAATAGTTAACTTCGTGTCCTTCGTGGTGAGTAAAAAATGTTTAAAAGACTTTTGAACGGTTACTTAAGCGCGCCGAACATATTTCGCACCGCTAAAATCGTCCGTTCCTTCGTACAGTTTACCTTTATCCTAAAAACCGCAGTTTATCCACGAAAAGTACGAAAGACACGAAACAAAACGAAACGCTATAGTTATTTAGTAGCTCACCCTTTGGGTGACGAGCCGCGACTTGATAACTCTTTGAAATTTTGGTGTTTTTCGTGGACGAAATGATTTTTCTAGGTTTATGAATTCAGCTGAGGCGTTGAAACTTTAATGTCATCTTATTGTCTTGTAACTGTCACATAAATTTAATTGGAATATTGCATAATCAGTGGAACTTAACAAAATGAAAAGGCAATTTGATGATTATCAATTGGGTGGCGGCCAAGGCGCAGCAGTTTTTACCCGTACACGATACCGGACTCGACGAACTTAGCGCCAACTTTGATTTTGCTCTGAGCGCTGAAATTATGGAGCTGTTGTATCTGTATGGGCAAAGTGACGACGGCATGGCCGCGGGAGCGGTTGCCGACGATTGCATGAATGCAGAAAGTGGAATCGCGTCTGGAACGTCAACCGAGAGCGGCGAAGGAACCGTTGCCGGGGCGCGTCAACAGGTTGAAGCGGCCGAGGCGGCCGTTATATCAAGATTTGCATTGGACGAGCATGAGCTGGCGTTAGCCTGATGTAAGACCGATTAAACCGGGATCAGTTTGTACTCCCGCATCCTTGCAGGAGTCATCCGACCTACACAATTATTTCACAATTAAGCTGTTATTAACCGACTTAACGCCTTTAACCGTTCTTGCAAGTTCCACCGCTCTGGCGGCGGCGGCAGCGGAATCAACAAACCCACTCAGCTGCACAACGCCTTTGAAAGTTTCAACGTTGATTTGCAGTAGTTTAAGCCTGGAATCGCCCAATATTGACGTGTTAACCTTGGTAGTCAGCACCGCGTCATCTATATATTCCCCGGTACTTTCATGTTTAGCCCCTCCGGCGCAACCGGCAATCAACATGACCAATAAAAGACCTATTATCAACTTGCATTTACTCATAATGTTTAACCTTAATATAGTTTGATCGGATGTCAGTTTAAAAAACGGTTATTTCCGATGTTAAGATACCAGAACGGCCCATGCTGAAAATAACGCCACGTCTAAATAATACAATAATATCGGATAGATGTATTCCACGCTTAATGAGGATGATTGTGAGATTTTGCCGGAGCGAACAGCAATTTGAATGTAGCCCGGTTTTCCTCCTGCTTAAAATCTTCAAACCTCGACGCGAAGTCTTGGCGGGCCCTGTCTCTATGGCTATCAAGATCCTGAATTAACACGCCCATGGCTAAAAAAGTATTGGCGGGGAGGTTAAGCGCCATCATTTCTTCGCTGAACAGTTTTAGATTATGTTCCTGAACGGCGTAGTCCTGAAAGTCGCCCAAAACCTCCTGAAGTCCTTTCAGGTGCTTAATCAGGTGTTTTATTTGCTGCTCGGGATAAAGGCTTTGGAAAAACTCTATCAAATAGCGCAGCTTTTTACAGGATTTTCTTAAATCATGTAGGGCTTCGGCGGGTGACGAGCCGGTAATCGCATCGCCTTCCTGCAACACGCGGCTGAAAACTTTCCATATTCTCCGGTCGGCGAGTTCTTTAATGCTCAGCTTGGCATTTTGCTCAAGCATTTTTTTGTACGAGGGCTCTTTAAGATACTGCTCCCACTCGGATAAGGTGGACAGGTACTTGTCCGATTGCAGTTTTTTTGCCAGCTCTTTCTGGGTTTTCTGCTGTTTGGCGAGTAGAAAATCGTATAAAGGATTGAGGTCTTCCCTGATAGAAATAGGCAGGCTGCTTTTATAACGGTCAAAATTCAGCAGATAAACATCCAAATCTCTTGCCGGTCCGGTGATCTGGCCCAGCCAGGAGAAAAAATCAACATAATAGGCGTTAATGTTGTCGGGCAATATGCCTTTGATCTGGCTGAGTCCGGCGCGGGTTCTTCTGACCGCAACCCTAAAGTCGTGCAAGAATTCGCTGTCGGTATCGGCAATCGTGCCCTGCTCGTTGGCTTTAATGGCTTTTAGCAGGTGGCTGTAGATATATTTTGCGGCAATATCGGCGCGCATGTCCGGGTCCAGGTTGATATTCAATTTTGATGAATAATCTTTAGGTTTGCGCCCCTGGAATTGCAAGGCTTTTAGCAGGACGGGTTCTTCGGTGGCGGTTAATCCCAGTGTGCCGGTCAATAGCCCGGTGATGTGTTCGGCCGCCTTGTCGTAGCCTTTTACCGGTTGCAGCAGGGCGCGGTTATTGAAATGGCCGTATTCTTCGACTATCAGCCGGAGTATGGTTTTTTCATCTTCATTAATGATGTTGAGATGATAAATTTCATAGTCCAGTGTGCAAACGGCTAATAATGCGCGCATTTCCAGTAACGGCTCCAGGGTGTCGCGGATTGTTCCCGGTTCGAATTCTTTGCCGAATAAAGGGACTTTCTTAAGCGGCGAGGTAGCGATAAGCCGAGCATTTTTAATCGATCTTAGTGTTAAGGATGAGGCGGTTTTTGTCCGATTAAACTCGCAAGTGATGTCGTTTGAATATAAACGCCAGTCAAAGCTGTCATAGTAGGTTTTGCTGGAAGTCTGCGTTGACGCGAGTTGCGTTCCTGCTTCATAACTTAATTTAGCGATAAATTGTTCGGCGGTTAAATTGACGGGAAATTCAAATTGTAAGGACATATTTGCCACGGAACGGGTGCAGGAGTAGTCTGACATGTGAACTCTCAATCATAACTGCGTAGTATTAATATTTAATGACAGTTTTGAATATCAATTGGCCGGCGCCCGAAAGGCGCTTATTAGAGGCGGTTTTAAGCGGCGCTTAAGAGAGTCAACCGAAGATGTTGCGCTCCCTGAATCGATACGATGGATTAATGAAAAAGATTATACTGTAATATTGTTGTCATATACTATTTACATAATAGCGCCACTTTAAATTATTTTGAGAGTTGATTATGAAAGTATCTTTTAAAGCCAAAGCGTTGGTTGCTGCAATGGGTTTTGGTGTTGCTACATTGTTTAGTGGTGTGGCGGGTGCCGTGCAAACGGTTGATGCAGGGGTTCCCGAGTATCAAAAAGCCAGCGGTATTTCAGGCAATTTGTCCAGCGTCGGTTCCGATACGCTGGCCAACCTGATGACGCTTTGGGCCGAAGAATTCAACCGCGTTTATCCTAACGTAAATATTCAAATTCAGGCTGCGGGTTCTTCTACTGCGCCTCCGGCGTTGACTGAAGGCACCTCAAATCTTGGGCCTATGAGCCGCGAGATGAAGGATGACGAACTCGAAGCTTTCGAAGAAAAATACGGCTACAAGCCTACCGCTATTCCGGTAGCTGTTGATGCGCTGGCGGTTCTTGTCAACAAGGACAACCCGGTCAAGGGTCTGACCATGGAACAAGTCGATGCGATCTTCTCTTCCACCAATAAATGCGGCGGCGAAAAAAGCATTGAATCATGGGGCGATGCAGGTGTTGCGGCTTGGGGATCAAAGAGCATCCAGTTATACGGCCGTAACTCGGTTTCAGGCACTTACGGTTACTTTAAAGAACACGCTTTATGCAAAGGCGACTTTAAAAACAATGTAAACGAGCAGCCCGGTTCTGCATCGGTTGTGCAGTCGGTCACTTCATCGGTTAACGGTATCGGCTACTCCGGTATGGGATATTCCACATCAGGCGTTAGAATGGTGCCTCTGGCAAAGAAGGGCAGCAAGACTTTTGTCGATGCAACGCCTGAAAATGCAATTGCCGGCACTTATCCGTTGACACGCTACTTGTATATTTATGTCAACAAGAAGCCGAACCAACCGCTGGCGCCGTTAGACAATGAATTTATCAGAATGGTATTGTCAAAAACAGGTCAGCAAGTGGTCATAAAAGACGGTTATATTCCCCTGCCGGCGAAAGTTGTCGACAAGGTACTGGCTACGCTTAAATAAGATTAAGGATTGGATGTAGTGTTGCGCAAGGACGCATAGACAGGGATGTCGGTCTGAATGTGTTGTTATCTTCCCCCTCAGAAAGAAAAACAACGGACAAAAATGCGGTCCAGATTTGCTTTGTGAGTCTTGACCGTTTTTTTTTGTTATATCATTGTCACATTTAATTTCTAGTCTCTTTAGCATGTCAGAAATAACCTCCCCTACAAAACAACCTCCTTCCATAAAAATCAGTTCCGGTGAGCTTTATCAACGTTGGCGACTCGTTAAAGATGCCTTGGCCCGCTATGGCGTCGTGGTTGGCGGGTTGGGTGTAATCGTCGCTATCGTACTGATTTTCTTTTATTTGCTGTATGTGGTTTACCCCTTGTTTATTTCGGCGACCGCGCAACCGGTCAGCGAATACGCAGTGCCGGAGCAGGCTTTAGGCAACACCTTGCTGCTGGAAATGGAAGAGCAAAACGAGGTGGGAGCTCGTTTTACCGATAGCGGGCACGTGGTGTTTTTTGAGGTGGCCAGCGGTAAAACGTTGTTAACGCAGGCGGTGGCAATCCCCGAGGGGGCGCATATCACCAGCTTTGCCCAAGGCAGCCCTATCAATGAGGGTGCGGTCATTTACGGTTTATCCGACGGTAGGGCGGTTGTCGTTAAGCATCAATATAAAGTTACTTACCCTGACAACGTGCGGGTTATTACTCCGTCGCTTAAATATCCGCTGGGCGAACAGCCTTTGGTGATGGACGAGTCCGGTGCGGCCTTGGAGAAAATAGCGGTTAAGGCGGGCAATGATGCAACAACGATCGTCGTAAAAACAGCCGATACGCCGCAGGGCGCCGGTAAAATCCGCCTGGTCAATTTCCAAAAAGAACAATCGCTGTTTGCCGAGGAAGCGGCATTGACACGGACGGATTCAATTTTTGAACAGCCGGCGGCGAATATTGCCGATATTTTAATCGACAAGGAGGAATCCAACCTGTATCTGATCAGCAACGACGGGCAGATGGGCTTTTTCGACATCAGTGACAAAAACAGCCCGGCTATCAGGCAGCAGCAGAATGTGGTAAGCGCCGGACAAAAAATCACCAGCGTGGCTTTTTTAAACGGCGATCTTTCTCTGATGATAGGCGATTCCAGCGGCCTGGTGTCGCAATGGAGTATGGTTAAAGACAAGTTGAACCGGCCGGCAATGCAAAAAATCAGGTCATTTAAAGTGTCCGATAAGGCGGTTGTTGCAATTAATGCCGAACAACGCCGGAAAGGCTTTATGACGACAGATGCCGACGGGATCGTGGGCATTTATCATTCAACCGCCGAACGGGAAATGGTTAAGGAACGCATAAGCGGCGCCTTGCCGACGGCGGCGGTGTTGTCGCCGCGAGCCAATGCGATGTTGGTGCAGTCGGCGGACGGCAAAATGCACTTCTGGCATATCGATAATGAACATCCCGAGGTTTCGATTAGATCGCTTTGGCAGCAAGTCTGGTATGAAAGCTATCCCAAACCCGATTACATCTGGCAATCTTCTTCGGCAAATAATGATTTTGAACCCAAATACAGCTTAACGCCATTGGTTTTCGGCACCCTGAAGGCGGCGTTTTATGCGATGTTGGTCGCCATACCGCTGGCGCTGATGGGGGCGATTTACACCGCTTATTTTATGGCGCCGAAGATGCGCCAATACGTGAAACCCTCGATTGAAATCATGGGCGCGCTGCCGACGGTTATTTTGGGCTTTCTCGCCGGCCTTTGGTTGGCGCCGTTTATGGAAGAACACCTGTCCGGGCTGTTCGCTATGTTGATGATTATTCCTGTAGGCGTCATGCTGTTTGCTTTTGCCTGGCAGTTTATACCCAAGCCCATTGCCCACAGACTTTCGGAAGGCTGGGACGCTGCGTTATTGGTTCCGGTTATTTTGCTGAGCGGCTGGTTTGCCTTTAAGGTCAGCGTACCGTTGGAAACGTTTTTGTTTCACGGCACCTTGCGCGACTGGTTTAAGGCTGAATTCGGCATCGGTTACGACCAGCGCAATGCGTTGGTCGTCGGTGTAGCGATGGGCTTTGCGGTTATCCCGACTATTTTTTCGATTGCCGAAGACGCCATTTTCAGCGTCCCGAAGCATTTGACTGTCGGATCTTTGGCGCTGGGCGCTACGCCTTGGCAAACCATGATCAGGGTGGTGCTGTTAACCGCAAGTCCGGGGATTTTTTCCGCCATTATGATCGGTTTCGGCCGGGCCGTCGGGGAAACCATGATTGTGTTAATGGCGACCGGAAATACACCGGTAATGGATTTGAGCGTTTTTCAGGGTATGCGTACCCTGGCGGCGAATATCGCTGTGGAAATGCCGGAATCGGAAGTAGGCAGTACGCATTACCGGGTCTTGTTCTTAGCGGCCCTGGTGCTGTTTATGTTTACCTTTGTTTTTAATACGCTGGCCGAAGTTATTCGTCAGCGCTTACGGGAAAAATACAGTTCATTATGATCAGGATTAAAGCATGGTTTAAAAGCGGCGCCCCCTGGGTATGGCTCAATGCGGCGGCGGTCAGTACCTGTCTTATTATGGTGGTCGGCGTGCTGGGCTTGATTGTCGTTCGCGGAGCGGGCCATTTCTGGCCCGCTCCAGTCGTACAATTCAGCTATCAGGAACCGGACGGACAAACCCGGACGATTATCGGCGAGCATGTCGATACCAGTATCACGCCGGCGGCGATGGCCAAGTCCAGTGGTCACATCATGGCCGATGACGAAGATACCCTGGTGCAATACTTGGTTAAAACCGGTAATCGCGATATTACAGGCACCGATTTCCGTTGGATACTGGAGCGCAATATTAAGCAGCAACAGTCTCCCGCCGAGTTGATGGTGGTGGAACGCCGCGAGTGGGGCAATTTTTACGGTCAGCTGGTTGCGGTCAAGGAAAGCGGCAAGGTTATCGCGGAAGGCGAGCAGGCCGGGCCTGTCGCTCAGGCCCGGATAAATGAGGCTTTAGCGGTTTTTGACGAAATAGCTCATCTGGAAAAAAAAGAAGTCGGCGGGATCAATTACAAGCTGGATCAGTTAAGGCTCGAGCAGAAAGGATTGCAACTGAAAAACCGCTGGGATGCGGCGGCCGAGCAACGGATAAGCGTCGAGAAGGCGGAGCTTGAAATTGAATATAAAAAATATCAAGCCCAGTTACTCGAGCTGTACAAGCAGATAAGAAGGGACAGCTTGGTCGCAAAAACCGAAAGCGGCCAGGAAGTTGAAGTTCCGTTGGCTAAAGTCGTCAGGGTTTACTGGCCAAACACAATGAGTATGTTCGACAAAATCGGCCATTACGGCGTTAAAGTGGTCGAATTTTTAACGGATGATCCGCGTGAAGCCAATACGGAAGGCGGGATTTTTCCTGCCATTTTCGGTACGGTGATGATGGTGCTGATGATGTCGGTTATCGTGACGCCGTTTGGCGTCATTGCGGCGGTGTATTTGCGCGAATATGCCAAGCAGGGTTTTATCACCCGCTTGATCAGGATTGCGGTCAACAATCTGGCGGGTGTGCCTTCCATCGTTTACGGCGTATTCGGTTTGGGTTTTTTCGTCTATATTCTGGGCGGCAACATCGATCAATTGTTTTACCCGGAAGCCGCGCCTGCGCCGGTTTACGGTACGCCGGGGTTATTGTGGGCATCGATCACGCTGGCTTTGCTGACTTTGCCGGTCGTTATTGTCTCGACCGAAGAAGGTTTGGCGCGTATTCCCAGGTCTATACGCGAAGGCAGTCTGGCCCTGGGCGCGACTAAACTGGAAACTTTATGGCTGACGGTATTGCCGATGGCAAGCCCTGCGATGATGACCGGATTGATTCTGGCGGTGGCGCGGGCGGCCGGCGAAGTGGCGCCGTTAATGCTGGTTGGCGTGGTCAAGCTGGCGCCGACGTTGCCGTTGGACGGCAATTATCCCTTCTTGCATTTGGACAGAAAATTTATGCACTTAGGATTTCATATCTATGATGTCGGCTTTCAAAGCCCCAATGTCGAGGCGGCAAGACCGTTGGTTTATGCGACATCATTATTGTTGGTACTGGTCATTGTTGGGCTGAATTTATCAGCTATCTTAATCAGGAATCATCTGCGAGAAAAATACCGGGCACTGGAAGGTTAAAAAAATGACAGCACAACACGCACGTACACATAGTATTGATGTAAGTTCAATTTTACGCGATCAGAAAAAAACTGATGAGCCGAACGAGCCCTGCATCAAGGTAGAGAATTTAAATCTTTTCTACGCTCAAAAACAGGCGTTGCATGACGTCAGCATGGAAATGCACAAGAAAAAGGTGACCGCCTATATCGGGCCCAGCGGCTGCGGCAAATCCACACTGCTGCGCTGCATCAACCGGATGAACGATCTGGTTGATAACGTTACCATCGAAGGCAAGATTCTGCTGGATAATGAAAACATCTACGACAAGACCGTCAATGTGGCCGCGTTACGCAGACGCGTCGGCATGGTGTTTCAAAAACCTAATCCATTCCCCAAGTCCATTTTCGAAAATGTCACTTACGGCCTTAGGATTCAGGGCATCAACGACAAGCGGATATTGGAAGAAACGGTCGAAAGCGCCTTGCGCGGCGCCGCACTATGGGATGAAGTCAAAGACCGCTTGAACGATAACGCGTTGGGTTTGTCAGGCGGGCAGCAGCAGCGTCTGGTGATCGCCAGGGCGATTGCGATAGAGCCTGAAGTGCTGTTGCTGGATGAGCCTGCATCGGCGCTGGATCCTATTTCAACCTTAAAAATTGAAGAGCTGATTAACGAGCTTAAAGAAAAATACACTATAGTTATTGTGACGCACAATATGCAGCAGGCCGCACGGGTTTCCGACTACACGGCGTTTATGTTTATGGGCGAATTGATTGAGATGGGGACGACCAGCGAGTTGTTTACCAACCCTAGAAAACAACAGACCGAAGATTACATTACCGGTCGGTACGGCTAACCAGGAGCAAGTAATGGACAACAGCAAAATAGGGCAGCATATATCAGGTCAGTTTAATAAAGAACTGGAAGATGTGCGCAACAAAGTTTTAACCATGGGCGGGCTGGTTGAGCAGCAAATAGAGTTGGCTGTAACCGCGTTCACGACGGGTGACGTGGAGATGGCCGAGCTGGTTATCAAGCAGGACAATCAGGTTGATGCGCTGGAAATGGCGATTGATCAGGAATGTATGCAGATTTTAGCGTTGAGACAGCCTGCGGCGTTCGATTTAAGATTGTTGATCGCCGTCATCAAGGTGATTAACGAGCTGGAACGCGTCGGCGACATGGCTGAGCGCATTGCCGAAATGGCGATACAATTATCGAATGCCGACAGCAACAAGCACGACCAATATTATGAGTTGGAGCACATGGCTGAATTGGTTCAGGAAATGCTGCACGGGGCCCTGGATGTATTTGCCAGGATGAATATAGAGGATGTAACGGCGATTACCGGACTGGACGAAAATGTTGACCGCGAATACGGCAGTATTATCCGGCAGTTGATCACGAAAATGATGGAAGATCCGAGAAACATCACCCGGATGCTGAATGTGCTCTGGGTGGCCCGTTCACTGGAAAGAATCGGCGATCATGCCTGCAATGTTTGCGAACATCTGATTTACATGGTGAAAGGCGAAGATGTCCGGCATTTGACCCAGGAAGAGCTGGAAAGAAAAATGAAAGAGTAGGAAAGTGAAGGGTCGTTTCATATGTTGTAACGGCCGTAGTCTAAGTTCGCCGTCATTATTTCCATTCGTGTTCTGAAAAGCGGATATTCCGAGAGCTATCAGGTATTATTTGAACTGATCAGGGTAATTATTGCTGTTTCAGTATCACTTTTTGGAGAATTGGATAGGGCTATGCGACAAACAATCAAGGCAAAACATGAGCTTCGCTTGTATGAGCTGAAAAAAGCGGTCAACGAATTTCTTGAGTTCACCGATCATTTAACCCTGCTTCAGGGGGTTAATGAGAAAGCGCAGGAGATGGTTCAGGCGGTTGAAGCCTTGCAACAGTTATTGCAGCAAGGTTTGGTTGCAAATAAATTGGTTAAGGCGGTGAATGTTTCCGATGCTGCGGCGTTGCTTGATGAGATAGTCGATGCCGATGCGGTTAGCGAATTGGAGGCTTATGTGTTGTCGGCGGCGGAAGGCGTCGAAAACCCCGAGGTGATGCAGTTTTTAACCGAAATAATGGATAAGGTTGAACGTAAATATAACCTGCTGCTTGAAAAAGCGCATGCTTACAACGCGCTTTTAAAAGATAAGTCTGCGTAGTTTTGTTCCTCCGACAGCTGGGGTTTGCCCGGTTTAATAATTTCGTTGGACGGAAAATTTTGCCAATAAAGTCAATGCTTCTTTGTAAGCGGAGTCAGGCAGGACGCTTAATGCCGCTATCGCTTTTTGCGCTTCTTCGTCCGCGCGCTGTTCTGTGTAATCAATGGCTTTAGTACGTTGCACCACGGTGAAAACCTCGTTAAACGCGTCGCGGTTGCCATTTTTGATTGCGTCAATAATGATTTTGGCTTCGTTTTCGTCGCCGTTTTGAATGGCGTAAATCAGTGGTAAGGTCGGTTTACCTTCGGCAAGGTCGTCGCCGAGATTTTTGCCCAGCTCATCTTTGCTGGCTTTGTAATCGAGTGCATCGTCAATCAGTTGAAAAGCAATGCCCAGATGTTGTCCGTATTGCGCCAGGCCTTGTTCTGTTTCAGCTGATGCCCCGGAGAGAACGGCGGCTAATCTGGTTGCGGCGCTGAATAAAATGGCGGTTTTCCGGGCAATAACTTCGAGGTATTTTTCTTCCGTGGTCTCGGGATTATTACAGTTTAAAAGTTGCAGAACCTCGCCTTCGGCGATGGCGGTGGTGGTTTTTGACAGGATTTCCATTACCTGCATATTGCCGGTACGCACCATCATTTCAAACGCGCTGGAGTAAAGGTAGTCGCCTACCAATATGCTGGCGGCGTTACCCCAGACGGCATTGGCGGATTCTTTACCTCGCCTGAGGTCGGAGTCGTCAACAACGTCGTCATGTAGCAGTGTGGCGGTGTGGATAAACTCAATGACAGCAGCCATAAGCAGGTGCTTATCGTTGGTGCCCCCCAGTGCCTTGGCTGCCAGTAACAATAGCATCGGGCGTAATCTTTTGCCGCCGCTGCCGACTATATAGTGGCCTACCTGGTTAATAAGGATAACGTCGGAACTTAACTCGTTAATAATGAGCTGATCGACGGCTTTTGCCTCAACCGTAGTTAATTGCTTAATTGAATCGAAATCAATGGGAGCAGGAGCGTTAGCGGGGGATTGTGAATGCGATGCCATTATGTCGTGTTGCGTGTAAGTTTGGGTTATTTTTCATAGCAATAGCCATGAAAATCAAAGTCTGCTAAACTATTATAACTTAATAAGGGGTTAACCGCCCATGCTATTGTTTGAGCGGGTTGATGATAATGGCTTTTTTATGCTATTTTATTAAATATTTAGGGCGTTAATTTAATTTAGATTGACTTGCCTTGGATTTAAAAATATAATTTTTTGTTCACTTTAAACAGATTAATGCTTGATGGAGCTTGCGCCGATGTATGCGGTAATTCAAACAGGTGGTAAACAGTACCGCGTAGAAGAAGGTACTTTCTTAAAAATAGAAAAACTGGAGCTAGGCGCAGGCGACAGCGTTGAGTTCGATAAAGTGCTGATGATTCAGTCTGACGATGCTGTTAAAGTTGGCATGCCTTTTATTGAAGGCGGCAAAGTTACAGCGACTGTCCTGTCTCAAGGCAGGCACAAAAAAGTCAAAATTATTAAATTCAGAAGACGTAAGCACCACATGAAACAAATGGGGCATCGTCAGTACTATACGGAAGTCCAGATTACTGGCATTTCCGCTTAAGATATTAGGAGTTACAGATGGCTCATAAGAAAGCTGGTGGTAGTACCCGTAACGGACGCGACTCTAATGCGAAAAGATTAGGTGTTAAGCGTTACGGCGGTGAGAGTGTAACAGCGGGTAATATTATTGTTCGTCAACGTGGAACCCAGTTTCATGCGGGTGACAATGTAGGCTGCGGAAAAGATCATACCTTGTTTGCAACGACTGACGGCAAAGTGGTTTTTCAGGTTAAAGGGCCTAATAACCGCAAATTTATCAGTATTGTTGCTGCATAAGACATACGACTGTATCGCGCTATAATTATGGCGGGACAGTTGAGCCGGGTAGTGTAGCCCGGCAACTTTAAAAAAGCTCCGCCGTTGTTATGGCGGGGCTTTTTTTGTTTTTATCGGTTGGATTTGAAGTTTGGCGGCGTGTGATTTATGAGATTTGTTGACGAGGCGGAAGTTCGTGTTGAGGCGGGTGATGGCGGCAATGGCGCTATCGGTTTTCGGCGCGAAAAATACATTCCGATGGGTGGCCCGGACGGCGGTGACGGTGGTGACGGCGGCAGCGTTTATCTGATTGCGGCAGAGAATGTAAATACGCTGGTGGACTTTCGCTATCATGCCGTGCATAGGGCGCAACGCGGGCAGAACGGCATGGGCCGTAATTGCACCGGCCGGAAAGGCGATGATTGCTATGTGCCAGTGCCGCTCGGGACGCTGGTTTCCGATGCGGAAACGGGGGAGGTCATCGGCGATTTAACCAAAATCGGTCAGACCTTGCTGGTTGCCCAAGGCGGTTTTCATGGCTTGGGTAATACGCGCTTTAAAAGCAGCATTAACAGGGCGCCGCAAAAGGCAAGCAAAGGCACTGAGGGCGAGCATCGCAGGCTTAATCTGGAATTGACGCTGATTGCCGATGTCGGCTTGCTGGGCATGCCCAATGCGGGAAAATCCAGTTTGATTCGCTCGGTATCGGCGGCAACGCCCAAGGTTGCCGACTATCCGTTTACAACCTTGCATCCCAATCTGGGTGTGGTTAGCGTTGATGATTTGCGCAGTTTTGTTATTGCCGATATTCCCGGTGTTATCGAAGGGGCTGCTGAAGGTGCGGGTCTCGGCTTGCATTTTCTCAAGCATTTGCTGCGCACCGGCTTGCTGTTGCATGTGATTGATGTCGAGCCATACGAAAGTGCGGAGTCGCCGGTGCAGGCTGCTAAGAAAATCATTCATGAAGTCGAGAAATGGAGTGATGAGCTGGCCGCCAAGCCGCGCTGGCTGGTGCTGAACAAGATCGATCGTCTGCCTGAGGAAGAAGTCGATCAACGGTGCCAGACGATTGTCGATGAGCTGGGGTGGACAGGGCCGGTCTTTAAGATTGCGGCGATTAATGGGGATGGTACGAGAGAGCTGATGTTCGCCATCATGAATTTTTTGGAACTGCAACGGCGGGAAAAAAGTGAGCAGGACTGATTTTGCCAACGTTAAGCGGGTTGTCGTCAAAATAGGCAGCTCTTTGTTGACCAAGGGTGGGCAGGGGCTTGATAAGGTCTCCATTGCTGCCTGGGTTGAGCAGATGGCTGGTTTAAGGCGGCAATCTATCGACGTGATCCTGGTTTCTTCAGGCTCCGTCGCGGAAGGCATGTGCCGTCTAGGCATGAAGGCGCGACCCAAGACCTTGCATGAATTGCAGGCGGCGGCGTCTGTCGGTCAAATGGGCCTGGTGCGCGTTTTTGACGATAATTTCCAGCGGCATCGGCTGCATGCGGCGCAGGTGCTGTTAACGCATGATGATCTGTCGGACAGACAGCGCTATTTAAACGCCAGAAGCACGTTGCTGACTTTGCTTAAGCTTGGCGTGGTGCCGGTTATTAATGAAAATGATGCGGTGGCGACCGAAGAAATCCGCTTTGGCGATAATGATACGCTGGCGGCGCTGGTTGCTAATCTGGTCGAGGCCGATCTGCTGATTATTTTGACCGATCAAAAGGGTTTGTTTACGGCCGATCCCGGTTTAAATCCCGAGGCGAAATTGATTTCTGAGGTCAGTGCTAATGATGATCGGTTGGATGTGATGGCCGGTGACAGCCGTAGCGGTTTGGGTCGGGGCGGCATGTGTACCAAAGTGCGGGCGGCGCGGCTGGCGTCCAGATCTGGGGCGGCCACGGTGATTGCTGCGGGCGCTGTCGATAATGTTATTGCCGCCGTCATTGCTGGAGCCGATTTGGGTACCCATCTATTGCCGGATATAGAGCCGTTGGTAGCCAGGAAGCGCTGGCTTGCCGGGCAGTTGCAGGTTAAGGGACAGTTAGTTCTGGATGCGGGCGCGGTCAGGATGTTGAAAAATGAAGGCAAAAGCCTTCTGGCTGTCGGCGTTAAAGCGGTATCGGGCCGGTTTGAGCGCGGCGAGTTGGTTTCTTGTATGGATGAAAGCGGCTTGGAGATTGCGCGTGGGCTGATTAATTACGGCAATGCCGACGCCCAATTAATAGCAGGCAAGAGCAGTTCGGAATTTGAGGGTATTCTGGGCTATTTCGACGATTCTGAGCTGATCCATAGGGACAATCTGGTGGTAATTTAAGTCGGTTTTGGTGGGGCAATAAAAAAGGCCGTAACTCAATGAGTCCGGCCTTTTTTATTGAGTAAGATTAAAGCGATTAAGCGATAGCCTTTACTTTTGCGTTCAGTCTGCTTTTACCGCGTGCGGCTTTATTCTTGTGAATAATGCCTTTGGTAACTGCGGAATCGATAATCGGCACAGCAGTGTTGTATGCGGCTTGCGCTTTTTCTTTGTCGCCCAGCTTAACTGCGGCAATGATCTTTTTTATAAATGTGCGTAAGTTGCTACGTTGTCCTGCGTTGCGAATACGGCTTTTTTCCGCTTGTCGCGCACGCTTTTTAGCTTGTGCTGTATTAGCCATAGTGTCTCGATTCTTGGTGGTAAGTTAATTAAGCCTTACATTATCTTTATAAATGCTATTATTGTCAAACTTTTTAACGCATCATAACGGGAGCGGCGTTGAGCAGGCAGCTTTTTAAGTCGACGGTGGTGGTCGGCAGTATGACCTTGATTTCACGGATACTCGGCTTTATCCGGGATATGTTGATTGCACACATTTTCGGAGTGGATTCGGCAACAGACGCTTTTTTTGTGGCGTTCAAAATTCCCAATTTTTTGCGTCGTTTATTTGCCGAGGGCGCTTTTGCACACGCCTTTGTTCCGGTGCTGTCCGACTACAAAGAGCGGGGCAGCAAGGCCGCGTTAAAACAGTTTATCGATAAAACCGCCGGAACGCTGTCGGTGTTTTTACTGCTGATTACCTTGGTTGGTGTAGTGGCAGCCCCTGTTCTGATCATGCTGTTGGCTCCGGGGTTTATGTGGCAGGGAACGCAGTATGAGCTGTCCGTGCAGCTGCTGCAAATCACCTTTCCCTATTTGTTTTTTATCGCGTTGGTGGCTTTTGCAGGCGGCATTTTAAATGCGCACGGAAAATTTGCGATTCCCGCCTTAACGCCGGTTTTCCTCAATATTTGCATGATAGCCGCCGCGATCTGGCTGGCGCCTTTGATGGACGAGCCGGTTACCGCCCTAGCCTGGGGCGTCTTTGCGGCGGGCGTCGTGCAGCTGTTGTTTCAGCTTCCCGCGTTGATGCGCTTGGGCCTGATGCCAAGGCCGAGGCTGGGCTTTAACGACTCGGGCGTTAAACGGATTATAAGCCTGATGCTGCCGGCGATTTTTAGCGTTTCAGTGACGCAGATTAACTTGCTGTTGGATACCTTGATTGCGTCGTTCTTAACCGTCGGCAGCGTGTCCTGGCTGTATTATTCCGACCGCCTGGTGGAGTTTCCGTTGGGTATTTTGGGCCTTGCGCTGGGGACGGTCATTTTGCCGAATTTAGCCAAAAGCCATGCTGCGGAAGATACCGCCGCTTTTTCAAATTCACTGGATTGGGGATTGCGGCTGGTCGTTTTGGTAGGCTTGCCTGCCACCATTGGATTGGTGATGCTGGCAGAGCCGATGCTGTCTACGCTGTTTCAATATAATGAATTCGGCGTCAGCGACGTGCATTTTGCAGGATTGAGCTTGAAGGCGTATTCGCTGGGTCTGCTGGGCTTTATCCTGATTAAAGTGTTGGTGCCGGGCTTTACCTCGCGCGGCGACATGAAAACGCCGGTTCGCTACGGCGTTTATGCGATGCTGGTCAGTCTAGGCCTGAATCTGGCGTTGGTTTTTCCGCTGGCTCATGCGGGGCTGGCGTTGGCGACTTCGCTGGGCGCTTTTTTTAATGCCGCTTTGTTGTTGAGAAAATTGCACAGGGACAAGGTTTATCATCCGGCTGAGGGTTGGTGGCTGTTTTTAGCCAGGGTATCGCTGGCTGCCGGGGTAATGTCCGCCGGCTTGTATCATTTTGTTGATGCCGGTTGGTGGTATGGCTGGAATTCGACAGCGCGAGTAATCAATCTGGTTAAATGGATAGGGATAGGATTGATCGTTTATACCGCGACATTGCTGTTAACGGGTTTAAGAGTAAAGCATCTTGTCGGACAGAAACATAGTTAAATTTAATAACTTGGACTTAACTTTACATTGTAAAATTCCTATTTAAACAATGCCGACAACGATAAAGTAGCTCGCTAGAGGTAGGCAAGACCGATAGAGATTTCCAAAGCGCTCAGTATTGATCCTTAGTTTTGTGCCGGGCTCAGTTGGGGAGGGCGCTAAAGTCGAAGGCTATGTATTATTGGATGGCAATTGTTCCTGATTTTGCTATAGTGCTTGGGATGCCCTTAAACCAGCGGGTTGCGTATGAACAGAACCACCAAACAAATTTGGCTCGCCTGCGCGCTGCTTGGTTTTGGGGTGTTGGCCGCTGTTTTCGCCAGCCTTCAAATTAAACAGAGTATGGAGGCGGATGCTCTACGGCAATTCTCCTTTACCTGCGACCAAGTCGCCCTGAAGATTAAGGAGCGTCTTGGCGCTTACGCCTTAACGCTGCGCGGCGGCGCTGCCCTTCTTAATGCGTCAGACGCCGTTACTCGCCAAGACTGGCGCGCCTACACGGAAATATTGAGCGTGCAGGGCAGCATTCCCGGCGTACAGGGTATCGGCTTTGCCCAAGTCATTACACCCGATCAGCTGAGCGACCACATCGCCCGCATTCGCCGTGAAGGATTCCCCGATTACAGTTTGAGTCCATCGGGCGACCGCGCCATTTACACCGCTGTCGTTTATATCGAACCTTTCCGCGACCGCAATTTGCGCGCGTTCGGTTACGACATGTTCTCCGAGCCGGTAAGGCGAACCGCGATGGAGCAGGCGCGGGATACCGGCGAAGCGGCGTTGTCCGGTAAGGTCGAATTGGTGCAGGAAACCAGCGTCGAAGTTCAGGCGGGAACCTTGATGTATGTCCCCGTTTATCGCAAGGGCATGGCTCACGACACCGTCGAGCATAGACGAGCAGCGCTGAATGGATGGGTTTATGCGCCATACCGGATGAACGATCTGATGGCCGGGATCTTGGGCGATTGGCAGCATCGTGAAGGCCAAGCTATCAACCTGCAGATTTACGACGGGTCGCAAGCAACCCCAGCATCGTTGCTATTCACCAGCAAGATCGTCGCTACGCCGGACATGCAAGTGCTGCTCCAGCAGCAGCGAACCATTGATTTTAACGGCCGACAGTGGCTGTTGGCATTTGATCGCATGGGCGCAACATTCGATATCGGCTATGCGCCGGCCTGGACCGCCTTGTTCGGTGGTGTTGCGTTCAGCATCCTGCTGTTCGGCTTGATGTTGTCGGTGATCAATACCCAAGTCAATGCTGCCGGTATCGCCAATAACCTGACCCAAGAGATCAGACGCCGTGAGCAATTGTTGGCCGAAAGCGAATATCGCTGGCGGTTCGCGCTCGAAGGCGCCGGCGACGGGGTATGGGACTGGAGCTTGGCGGATAACACGGTGTTTTTTTCCAGGCGCTGGAAGGAAATGCTCGGTTTTTCCGAAGACGAGATCGGTAATAGCCTGGATGAATGGAAAAAACGTGTCCACCCCAGCGATATAGCCGAAACGTTGCTCACTCTGCAAGCGTATTTTGAGGGCGGGATTCCACTTTACGCCACCGAACACCGTGTCATTTGCAAGGATGGCAGTTACAAATGGATGCTCGATCGAGGCGTGGTGGTCAGCCGCAGTGATGACGGCAAACCCTTGCGCATGATTGGTACGCATACGGATATTACCGAGCGCAAGTTGCTGGAGGATGAACTCCGGCAAAGTCAAACAGAGCTGCAAGAAGCTCAGCGTATCGCCCAGGTTGGCAGCTGGCAGCTGGATCTGGTTACCAATCAGGTTCATTGGACGGAGGAGCTTTACCGGATATACGGTCTCAACTCAAAGTCGCCGCCGCCGGATTACACCGAGCAGTTTCGGTTGTTTACCCCTTCGAGCTGGAATAAAGTGAATAACGCAATAGCCAAGGCAAAAAGCTTGGGAATACCTTACGAACTTGAGCTGGAGACTATCAGGGCCGATGGGGCGCATGGCTGGCTATGGGCGCGTGGGGAGGCTGTTAGAGATGAGAGTGGCGCTATTGTCGGACTCCATGGCGTGGCGGCGGATATTACCGAACGCAAACAGGCGGAATTGATGTTGAAAACCGCGAACACCGAAAATCAGCGATTTCGCGATGCGCTGGATCATGTTTCCTCATACATTTACATGAAAGACACCCAATTCCGTTACGTTTATGCCAATCGCCCAACGTTGGAGTTGTTTGGTTGTTCAGCCGATGAACTGGTGGGATGCGACGATAGCCGCTTTTTCCCGCCGGATACAATCAAGCAGCTGCGAGAGATTGACTCTCGTGTGTTCAAAGGCGAGCAAACGACGGAGGAAGTTGAGGTTATCTATGCCGAGGGAGGGCGCCGCGTCTATCTGGAAGTCAAAACGCCGATTTACGAAGACGGCGAGAGCAGGGCGATTTGGGGATTAATGGGGATTTCCACCGATATTACCGCGCTCAAGGAGAATGAGCAGTATCTTGAGCATGTCGCCCATTACGACGCTTTGACCGGCTTGCCTAATCGTGTGCTGCTGGCTGATCGTCTTCATCAGGCCATGACCCAGGCTCAGCGACGCGGACGGCAACTGGCGGTGGCTTATATCGACCTGGATGGTTTCAAGGCTATCAACGACAGCCATGGACACGATGCCGGCGATCAGTTGCTGATGTCCGTAGCCACAAACATGAAGCAGGCGTTGCGTGAAGGCGACACCCTTGCCCGTTTGGGCGGTGACGAATTCGTCGCCGTTCTGCTCGACTTGGCCGACAGCGAACACAGCATAACGATGCTCACCCGCCTGCTCACTGCGGCGGCCGAGCCCGTGCATTTTGGTGCGTTGCTCCTCCAGGTGTCGGCCAGCGTCGGCGTCACTTTCTATCCCCAGCAGCAGGATGATGTGGACGCCGATCAATTACTGCGCCAAGCGGATCAGGCAATGTATCAGGCCAAGCTGGCCGGTAAAAATAGCTACCACATTTTCGACACCGAGCAAGACCGGCTTACCCGTGGGCATCATGAAAGTTTGGAACGCATCCGGCATGCCTTGGCGGAACGGGAGTTCGTGCTGTATTACCAACCTAAGGTGAATATGCGCAAAGGTACGGTCATCGGCGTTGAGGCGCTGATTCGCTGGCAACATCCGGACAGAGGGCTGTTGCCGCCGGCGGTATTTTTGCCTGTGATCGAGGATCATCCCCTGGCTGTCGAGTTGGGCGAGTGGGTCATCGACACCGCGCTGACTCAACTGGAGTGTTGGCGAGAGGGCGGGCTGAATATTCCGGTCAGCGTCAATGTCGGTGCTCGGCAGTTACAGCAAGGTGACTTTGTCGAACGGCTGCGCACTCTGCTGGCGCGGTATCCCGGTATCAAACCGTTCTCGCTGGAGCTGGAGGTGCTGGAAACCAGCGCACTTGCCGATTTGGTCCAGATTTCCCAGCTGATGGAAGACTGTCGCGACATCGGCGTCAGTTTTGCGTTGGATGATTTCGGTACCGGTTATTCTTCGCTAACTTACCTGAAACGCCTGTCAGCCGACATGCTGAAGATAGATCAGAGTTTCGTGCGCGACATGCTGGAAGATCCTGAAGATTTGGCTATTTTGGAAGGTGTGCTGGGACTGGCGGCCGCCTTCCGCCGGCAGGCAATAGCCGAGGGCGTGGAAACTGTGGAGCATGGAGAAATGTTGTTGCAACTCGGTTGTGAACTTGCACAAGGCTACGGTATCGCCCGTCCGATGCCGGCCGATGAATTGCCGGAGTGGACGGCCGTCTGGAAACCTGATCCTTGCTGGTTTGGTTTGAAGGCTATAAACCGTGCCGATTTACCGCTGCTTTATGCGGGGGCCGAGCTTCGTGCTTGGGCGGATGCTTTTGAGGTTTCTCTTGCCGGAGAGCGGAACGCGCCGCCGACGTTGGACCATCACCAATGCCGCTTTGGCAAATGGCTGGATTCCGGTGGCTTGGCTGGCCGAGGTTCGCCGTCAGCCCGGCAGACAATCGAGTCATTGCACCGGCAGGTGCATGAATTGGCGGCAGAGCTTGGCAATCTCAAGACCCAAGGTCAAGGCTACGAAGCAAAGATGGGACTGGGTGAGTTTCACCGGCTGAAAGACGCCTTGCTTAAATGTTTATACGCACTCTGGCGCAAGGGCTAGACGACCAATCCGAGGGGATGTTGTTTATGGACGAAATAGGATGGCAGATCCAGTTGGAATGATCTTTTGAAGCAGCCGGATTACATTCTGCTGATAAACGCCCCGCAACGATGGGGCGTTCGGTTATTGATTTAAGCATCAATCCTGCGTTAGCCTAACTTCCGCTTCGCGGTATTTCGCCGCGCAGTACCCGGCCACTTCTGCCGGTAAATGCGGCCCTGGCGCAGTTTTATCCCAATCCAGCGTTTCCAGGTAATCTCGGACATATTGTTTGTCGAAACTGGGCGGGCTGATGCCGACCTGATATTGATCGACGGGCCAGAAGCGCGATGAATCGGGCGTTAACGCCTCATCAATCAGGTATAAAACGCCGTTATCGTCGACGCCGAATTCGAATTTGGTATCGGCAATAATAATGCCCCGCTCCTTGGCGTAGGCGGCGGCTTCCTTGTACAGTTTCAAGCTGGCGTCGCGCACTTTTTCCGCCAAATCCCGGCCCATCAATTCAACGGTCCTTTCAAAAGAGACGTTCTCATCATGGTCGCCGACTTCGGCTTTGGTGGACGGCGTATAGATAGGTTCCGGCAGTTGCTGCGCCTGCTGCAAACCTTCGGGCAGTTTAATGCCGCAGACGGCGCCGGATTTTTGGTAATCTTTCCAGCCGGAGCCGATCAGGTAGCCGCGCACGATGGCTTCGACCGGCAGCGGCTTCAATAACTTGACGACGATAGCGCGGCCTTCAATTTGCGCGCGCTCGGCGGCATCGGGAACGACCTGTTCCAGCGGAATATCTGACAAATGATTGGGAATCACCTGCTTCATTTTTTCAAACCAGAAATTGGATACGTTGGTCAAAACACGGCCCTTGCCGGGAATCGGGTCAGGCAAAATGACGTCAAATGCAGACAGCCGGTCGGTGGTCACAATCAGCATGTGCTGGTCGTCAATGTCGTAAATATCGCGCACTTTGCCGCGGGCGCGGAGCTTTAAGGACGACAGTGTTGATTGGTATAAAGCTTCTGGAGCGGTCATAATTTCTCGCCGAGTGTCAAATAGGGTGATTTTATCAGTTGTTGGCGCAACCCAAAAATAATCTCGCAAAATGTCGGGACTGATGGGCGAATGCATCGGTTCTTTTCGACATCAAACTGACGGTGATATTTTAGCTGATTGCGGCCTAGGGTTGTGCGGCCTCAAATACGGCTGTGCTATTCTAGGCATCTTATTAAACGGTTAGAGTTGCATAGTGGAAATATATCTTGTTGGCGGTGCGGTGCGCGATCAATTACTTGGGCTTCCGGTCAAGGAGCGGGACTGGGTGGTGATCGGCGAGACCCCGGAATCCATGGTGAAACAAGGGTTCAGGCCGGTGGGCAAGGATTTTCCGGTATTCTTGCATCCGCAAAGCCGTGAAGAATATGCGCTGGCCAGAACTGAAAGAAAGACCGCGCCCGGTTACAAAGGTTTTACCGTGCATGCATCTCCCGATGTCAGCCTGGAACAGGATTTGATACGCCGCGACCTGACCATCAATGCGATGGCGATGACGCCGGAAGGCCTGCTTGTCGATCCTTACGGTGGGCGGCGCGATCTTGAGCGACGCATTTTCCGGCATATTTCACCGGCATTTGCCGAAGACCCCGTGCGGATATTGCGTATCGCCCGTTTTGCGGCCCGATACGCTGATCTCGGTTTCACGCTGGCTGAGGAAACCCGCGTTTTGATGCAGTCTATGGTGACGGCAGGGGAGGTGGATCATTTGGTTCCTGAGCGGGTATGGGCCGAACTGTTTAAGGCGCTGAACGAGAAATCGCCCAGCGCTTTTTTCTATACTTTAAAAGACTGCGCGGCGCTGGATAAAATCTTCCCGGAAATAAGTTGTTTATTTGGCGTGCCGCAGCCGGAAAAACACCACCCGGAAATCGATACCGGCATTCATGCCATGCTCTGCTTGGAGCAGGCGGCGCTTTTGTCGCCGAGTCCCGAAGTCAGGTTTGCGGCGTTGGTTCACGACTTGGGCAAAGGTCTGTCGCCGGAAGCAAACTGGCCGCATCATTACGCACATGAAACTCAAGGTTTGCCGGTATTGGAGCGGATGTGCGCCCGCCTGCGCGTACCGAACTCGTTTAAATCGCTGGCTATGCAGGTCATGCAATACCATACCCACTGTCATCGGGCTTTTGAGTTACGCGCTTCAACAATAACCGATATGCTGGCCGCTCTGGGCGCATACAAGCCAAACAATAAGTTGCCTGAATTTTTGCTGGCTTGCGAGGCGGACGCCAAAGGCAGAACCGGATTTGAACATTCACCCTATCCTCAGGCCGGACTGCTGAGCGCCGCCGCCAAGGAGGCGGCATCGGTCGATACGTCGGCTATTCTGAACAGTGAACTTAAAGGCGCGGATATTGGCGAGGCGATACGCCGCCTCCGAATTAAGGCTGTTGCGGAGTTTATTAAATCGGAATAAAAGTCTTCATTTCCGCCTGTATCCCTGTAGGAGGGCGGATGTTTTGAAGCCGGTTTAAATGAGAAAAGAAATATTTATGGAATCCGGGCGGCAGTAAAGTTGCTGATTAACAGGTGAAACAAGCGGACAGCGGGCTTCGGACGGGAAAGCGTTTTGAGGCTGATGCCTGGGCTTTCGCCATGTCCGCAGAGCATTGATGATTCAGAGTCCACAGAAACCATTGTTTTAGTCAAGATCCATCGGCTAAGGGAATGGTTTCGCGGTTGCCCGGCTGTCTTCAGGAGATTGAATCAATCCGGCTGACAATCTCGCTGGACGCCAACTCCAAGCCCTGCTTGTAACATTCGCTGGCCCTGTCCTTGTCGCCTTGGGCAAACATCAAGTCGCCGAATAGTTGATAAGCCGGAACGGTAGGCTCTATTGAAAGACTCTTGGTCAGGTAGGTTGTCGCTTTTTGGTTGTCGCCGCATTTCATGCTCAACTTGCCGAGTACGGTCAGGAACACGGCGTCCCGTGGGTGCATAGGCAGCCACTGCTCGGCTGTTTCGAGCTGTCTTGCGACGTCAATCGACTGAACATTGCCATACAGTACGACCAGCGTTTGATCCCAGGTTGTCGACAAGGCTCTGGACAAGCCGCCTTCGACTTTTGCGCCCGCCCCTGCGTCAATCATCGCGGCAAAGTAAATGGCCGAAACGCCTTTCATGTTTCTGATGTAATCGGGAATTTCCGACCACAGCGATTCAATTTGATCAACATTGCCGGTCTCGGCCGCCTGCTTTAACAGTTTGCTGAATGCTTCGGTTTCCAGCAGTTTTATCTCTGCTTCCATCAGCACCTTATTAGTGTTCAGCGATGGAATCAGCCTGCGGACGCCTTCCCAATCGCCGGCTTGTTGATAGGCTTGGTGTAAGAGTTTCAAAACGCTGGCGTGAGTCGGGTCGATGGAATGCAGCCGCGTCAGTGTTTCCAGGGCTTGCTCGAATTGTTTGTCCGACAAATGCAACTCGGCTTGGGTCAGGCCTATCGCTACGTCCGAGCCCGGCGCCTGGTCGGCCGCCTTTTTCAGGTATTCATCTCTTTTGTCGTAGGCGCCGCGAGACTGTGCAGCTCTTGCCGCGGTCAGATAATGGATCAACGGCGCGCCGCTGTGCGAGGCATGCTTGATCAATACCTTTTCAGCTTTTTCCCAGTTGCCTTCGGCGGAATCGACCAAGCCTGCAATCAGGGCTTCTTGGGAGCGGTTGAACTTGATGCTTTTGCCGCGGTTTTTGATTTGCCCCGGCAGCCTGAGCAGCCAGCCTAGAAACCTGAAGAAGATATAAAGCACGAAAAATCCCATGATCAGGCTAACCGAGAAAACGATTAACGATGTTTCAAGGGACCAATAGCCGATGCCGATCAGCACATAGCCGGGATTTTCAAATCCGCCGAGCCATTTATAAGCAACAAAAGCGGCGGCAACGGCAATGAGTAGGGAGCCCAGAAAATACATTATATTTTTCATTATGTACTCTCTGGATTAATGTGCGGCAGGCGCCGCTTCAATCGGTTGTCGAGCCGGGTCCTTCGGTAACTGCTCCTTGCGTTGCTCTACCTCCTGCGTCCGTGCAGTCGTACCGGCCTCCACACCTCCAGCATCCTTGGTAGTCGCCGGTGTCTCGGTAGGCTTTTCGGCTTCAACTGGAGTCACGGCTTCCCCTGACTTTGTTGTTTCAACAGGTTTTTCGACTTGAACCGGTTTGGTTTTTTCAACAGCCGGCATGGCCTTGTCGGCTTCCAGTCTCAGTTTAGTAATGTCCCTGAGCATTTTCAACGACAGACTGATGTCGGGAAAGTGGCTGCGGATTTTAATGGCGCTAAATTTGTCCAGTTCGGCAATGAAATTGCCGGTTTCTGTGTTTTTGGCAAAATTTTGTTCGGTCCACTTTTTTGCATCGGCTAGGCTGGATTGATAAAGTTGCTCGTTTTGCTGAACCAGAGCGATTTTGACCATTTCCAGTTTTACCCTTAACTGCTCGCGGATAAACTGGGCTTGTTCCGGCGTTAATATTTCCTTGATTGGATGTTCGATGTGCCGGATAGTCACCACCTCTTCCAATTGGTCCAATGCAGAATCAATCAGGTTCCGCCCTTCTTTATCGGCCGGCTCTTGTGCCGGCTTAGACGGGGTCAATGTTTTCCCGGTATAAGGCAAAAATAAGGTTAATTTATCGACCTGAGTTTGCAGTGCTTGAATCGAGGCATACATCCCGACAACATCGGCAACGGCAACATTACGGATAGCGCTAATATCCTTGGCGATTTGTTCGCGGATTTTAAATGTTCCCGCATCCCCGCTTTCTCTGAGACGTTGATCCGCCGCTTCCAGCGCTTCACGGGTGGTATTGACATCGCCCATTAAATACAGGCGCTGATTGGCTATGCTTAGCAAATATTCCGAATCGGCAATTAACCAGTCGCCGCGTGTCTTGCCTAATTGACGCTGCACCTGGGAAATTGCACTGTTTAATTCATTGCGGGCGCCGTCCAGCTTTTCGGTATGCAAGCGGGAGAAATCCGCCAGGGTTTGGGTGAAATGGGCGTCTTTTCCGGCAGCATCGGCTTCTACGGTCGCGAGTTGGGATTGAATGGCGGCCAGTTGCGCCTGATAACCGCTAATCTGTTTTGACAGCTCAATCAGCTGCATATCGCCTTTGTTGACTTCGCCGCCTAAATCGTCCTGTTCGGCACGCAATTGCTGAAAAAGATAAAATCCGGCGCCGGCTATGCTTATGATGATGAACAGCACAATGATCCCAAGCCAGAGTCCGCTACGAGACTTGCGAGCCTTGCTGTTTTCGCTCACAGTCTGTTCTTGTTGTTCGCTCAATTCGGCCACTCTATTCCCCTGTCACACACGTTTATTACTGTCTCAAGAATTGCCGTGTCGATAGGACTATCCGTCACAGTAATTCGATTAAACCCCATATCGAAGGCTTGTTGCCTGATTCTATCGCTAACCACCACCAGGGGTATTGATAACAATAGCTTATTATTTTCACCCAGCATTAAGCTCAAGTTTTGCAACGCTTCGGCACTGGTCACGGTAATGACGTCCAGGCGGCGTTGAACCAGCAACTCGACAACCGGAGAGCTATCAATACAGGGAGTTATTCTTTTATAGACTTCCAGATAGTCAACTTCTGCGCCTCTACTGCGCAACGCGGTTGCCAACTGTTCGCGTCCGCCTTCGCCGCGAACGATTAGACAATGCTGCCCGTCGACCCGCTGCAACTCCGGCGTCGCCAGCAAGGCTTCACTGTTATGTCCATTTTCAGGCAGCAGATCGACGGGCAAACCGGCCATTTTAATGGCTTGCGCCGTAGCTTGGCCCACTGCGGCAAAACGCACGGATTTTGTGCGGGGTATTTTGCCATCATTCGCCTTTAGAGCAAAATTTACTGCATTGGCGCTGATGAAAATAACCCAGTGGAACCTGTCCAGATTCGCCAGCGTAGATTGCGTCCGGTCGTCATTCCGTGCAACGATTTCCAGGGTAGGAAACCGCACGGCTATCCCGCCCTGCTGCTCAATTAAACGGCTGAGGTTTTCCGCCTGGTGCTCAGGCCGAGTCACTAAAATATGCGTGCCGTTCAAAGCCATATTTAATCGAACAGCGCTTGCAGAATTTTATCCGCGCCTTGAGCCAGCAAGTCTTCGGCAATCATTTTGCCGATAGCTTCCGCTTTGTCCACGCTATCGGTCCGTTCAGACCGATAGATCAGGCTGCCGTCAGGATTGCCGACCAATCCGCGCATGAACAGCTGATCGCCCTGCATTTGGGCAAAACCGGCGATCGGGACCTGGCAGCCGCCATTCAAACGCGCGTTCATGGCGCGTTCGGCCATCACGCACAGCCCGGTTTCGCTATCATGCAATGCAGTCAACATCTGATTGATTTCCAGATCATCGCTCCGGCATTCTATGCCGATAGCGCCCTGGCCGATCGCAGGCAAACTGACGCCTGCATCCAGGCCTTGGCTAATACGATCGGCCATGCCCAATCTCTTTAAACCGGCTGAAGCCAGGATAATGGCGTCGTATTCTCCGCTATCCAATTTGGACAAACGGGTATTGACATTACCCCTTAACGATAATATTTCAGCATCGGGGTAAAGTTCTTTAATCTGGCATTGCCTGCGCAAGCTGGATGTGCCGATTCTGGCATTTGCAGGCAAATCATGTAAGGCCGAATAACGGTTGGAGACAAAAGCGTCGGTAGGATCTTCACGGGTCAAAATAGCCGCCAGGTGCAAGCCGCCAGGAAACTCTACCGGCACATCTTTCATCGAATGCACGGCAATATCGGCAAAACCGTCCAGCATGCCCTGCTCCAATTCTTTGACAAACAGGCCTTTGCCGCCGATCTTGGCTAAAGGGGCATCGAGAATTTTATCGCCCTGTGTGGTCATTGTGACCAGTTCAGTCCTGCACCCCGGAAATGTTTGCTGCAAACGTTCAGCGACGTGCTCCGCCTGCCATAACGCCAATGGGCTCCTGCGCGTTGCGATACGAATAATTTTTTCAGTCAAAAGAACACCATTCATTTCTAACAATAAATCGTTTCATTGTACCCCTTGTCGGTTAATGACGGCTAATCGAACTTGAATTTCTTGTCTGCGAGAATGTCGATAAGAAGCGTGAGTTTGGGACGGGAGCTTTGTCCGCAGGGATATGGTAAGGAGCGTTAGCAGGGACAATGGCTTTAGTTGTATAATTTATATTCAATTGCAACTCACCACAAACACATCATGACCAACGTTAATTCCGACAAACTTTCCAGCGCCCGTTTTGCCCAAGCAACCGATGCCTTTGTCGAGGTATTCACCGCGTCTGTCGATTTTGACCAACGCATGGCGCAGCAGGATATTGAAGGATCTATCGCCCACGCCAAAATGCTTTGCGCGTGCGGCATTCTGACCGAACAGGAACGCGACGCGATTATTGGCGGCCTTAACCAAATCGGTCAGGAAATAGTCAGTGGTGAATTTGTCTGGTCGATCAAGCAGGAAGATGTTCATATGAACATCGAAGCGCGGCTGACCGATTTAATCGGTATTGCCGGCAAAAAACTGCATACCGGGCGTTCCCGCAACGATCAGGTCGCGACCGATATCCGTCTTTACCTGCGCAGTGAGATCAACCAGATTTTAAGCCAGCTCACTCGCCTGCAAACAGCCGTTCTCGATTTGGCCGAGCTTCATGCCGACACCATCATGCCCGGCTTCACCCATTTGCAGGTCGCCCAGCCGATCACTTTCGGCCATCATCTGATGGCCTGGTTTGAAATGCTCAGCCGTGATCGCGAAAGACTCCAGGATTGCAGCAAACGCGTCAACATCATGCCGCTGGGCGCTGCGGCATTGGCCGGAACCAGTTACCCGATAGACCGCCAGATGACTTCCGACTTGCTTGGCTTCAGCCGTCCTTCAGCGAATTCGCTGGATTCGGTCAGCGACCGCGATTTTGCGATTGAGTTTACGGCGGCCGCCAGCTTGATCATGATGCATTTATCGCGCTTTTCCGAAGAGCTAATCTTGTGGTCCAGCGCCCAGTTTGACTTTATCGAGATGCCCGATGCCTTTTGCACCGGTTCCTCGATTATGCCGCAAAAGAAAAACCCCGACGTACCCGAACTGGTGCGCGGCAAATCAGGCCGGGTAACCGGGCACTTGGTTTCGCTGCTGATGCTGATGAAAAGCCAGCCCTTGGCTTACAACAAAGACAACCAGGAAGATAAAGAACCGCTTTTCGATACCGCCGACACATTGATTAATTGCTTGCGGGCTTATGCCGACATGGTCCCTCATATCGAAGCCAAAAAAGCCAATATGTACAACTCTGCCAGACGCGGCTTTGCCACGGCTACCGACCTTGCCGATTACCTGGTGCGTAAAGGCATGGCGTTTCGTGATGCGCATGAAGTCGTGGGGCTGGCGGTGCGTTTAGGGCTGGACAGTCAGCGCGATTTATCGGAGCTGTCGCTGCCGGAGTTGCAGCATTTTTCAAGTTTGATCACGGATGATGTGTTCGATTATTTAACCTTGGAAGGTTCGGTTGCTGCGCGCAAACACATTGGCGGTACAGCTCCCGATACGGTCAGGCTCGCCATACGGACAGCGCGACAAGACCTGGCTTCAATATAGAATAACGTTTGAGTCATGATCAGGCCACACCAAGAGCGCCCCATTCATTTAGGTTCGCCCGGCGAAGAAATCAGCATACAAGACCTGCAAACGATCAAACACCGATTCAAACGCTTGAACCAGCTTCGCGAGCAGCGTGTTCAGGACTTCCTCCTGCCCCGGCAACAAGCGTTTTTAGACGTATTGGCTCTGCTTTTTCACTGCAACTTTCCGATGCTGCCGGGATTTATTTCCTCGACGACACCGGCCGGAATACCAGAGTATAACCCCGGCATCAGGACTATCAACGCGGCCAAACAACTGGCAAAAAATTTCAACTACACCCGCCCGGTATCACTCGTTTATCCTATTGAAGGGCTGTTCTTAATGGGCAGTGTCGGCAGTATCGCATTTTCCAAAACCAGCGACATGGACATTTGGTTATGCCACCAATCCGACTTATTGCCGGGCGCGATTGATGAGCTGCAAAAAAAAGCTACCGCAATAGAGGTCTGGGCTGCATCGTTAGGACTGGAAGTGCATTTCTTCCTGATGGACAGCAAGCAGTTTCGGCTCGGTGAAAATACCCCCATTTCCACCGAAAGCAGCGGTCAAACCCAGCATTACCTGTTGCTTGAAGAGTTTTACCGGACAGCGATTTACATTGCGGGAAAAAGTCCTGCATGGTGGCTGGTCCCTCCCCATGAAGAAAGCAATTACACGGGCTATATCAAGCACTTAATTGATAATCTGTTCATTCCCGAGCATGAGTTGATCGACTTCGGCGGCTTCGACGCCGTCCCGGCGGAAGAGTTTACCAGCGCAACCCTTTGGCATCTTTATAAAGCGCTGCATTCACCGCACAAGTCATTATTGAAACTGTTACTCATGGAGTGCTATGCCAGCGAATATCCCCAAACAGGATGGCTTTGCCAGGACATAAAAAAGGCCGTTTATCAGGGCGATTTCATGTCCGCCGATCTCGATCCGTATTTGCTGATTTACCAAAAAGTCGAAAGATACCTGCAAAAAGCGCATAGTCACGGAAGACTGGCCTTGGCCCGGCAATGCTTTTATTTAAAAGTGATGGGGTCATCCGACAATACGATGGACTCCCAGACCAGGGCCGCCAGGGAAAAATATATGCAGCATATTGCCAAGCTCTGGAATTGGCCGGTATCCACTATTGAGAATCTTAAGTATCAGCGGCTATGGAATATAAAAAAAGCAACGTCGGAACATGCCGTTATCGTACAGCAATTGACTCAGTGCTACCGTATGATCATGGGCTTCGCCAGGGACTACGTGGCCCAAAACCAGGAAAACAGTAACGATCTGAAATTAATCGGTAGGAAGCTCCATGCCTTTTTGGAAAAAAGGCCGGGCAAGATTGAAATCATTACCACGCGCTCGGAAGTTTATTCAAAAGAAAGCGCATTATCTATCGTAGAAAATCGTCTGCCCGACGGCGACGATGGTTGGGCTCTGTACTTGAAAAATGTACAGATGGCTACTGCCGGAGATTTTGAGCCGATACAAAAATGCAGGACGCTAGTTGAAATTCTTTGCTGGCTGGTCATCAATGGGCTCTATTCCAAACAACTGCAGCTTCAATTCAGTTCGCAGTCGCTTAAAATGCCGAATGACGAGATGCATTCAACTCTGACGCAAATCAACCACTTTTTAACCCAGAACTTTAACGACGACCCGCCTTTGGAAACCTACCAAACCCCGAAGGCGCAGCTGAGTTCATTGATTCTTATCAATATGGGAATCTCGGATGATGAAGCCCTGTGCGTTATGAGCGAGCGTTCCGATGCGCTAAGCTACGGCATGAGCCGCGAGTGTTTTATTCAGACTATAAACAGGATTTCGCTGTCCAGCTGGGGTGAAATCACCTCCAGCCAGGGCGAAGGCATAGAAGGGCTGTTTGACAGCTTAACGGACATCATTAACAACAATAAAAAGCCGTTATCCCCGGGCGGCCTGAAGTTTGTTTGTCATACCCCGGCTCGCGCCAAAGGTATTATCTTTCGCGTTGAGGCGGTATTTAATACTTTGGTTAAACTTTTCGCGAAGCAATATCATAATCGCGCGCCGCGTTATATTTTGCCGGGCGGGACTTCGTTCTATGTTTTTCAGTCCGTAAATCAAACCCTAGGTTACAAAAAGCTGGCAACAAAAAAACAGCTGCTCAATGAATTAGCCCGTCCCCAAGAGCAGTTCAGCACGATTTATTTTGATCAGGCTGTCCTGGAAAATACGCCTATCCAGCTCATTTATTCGCTGAATAGGCCGCAAGTAATCCAGCTTTTCTACTATGAAAGCAAGGCGGATACGACCATATATATCGTTGATGAAAGAGGGGGCTTACATATCCAGCGGCATAACAAAGCAAACCCCGGTTACCTATTAAAACAATACGCTGTTTTTTTAGAATCAATCCTTAACCGCAACCTTTTTGAAACACTACTGACCATTGAATATTGTGAAATCAGGAAGAGTGTTGCCGGAGACTTTTCCAGTAACCCGGTGCAGTTCAAAGCAACGCCGCCAAACAGTGAATTAAACCTGCGTATCACCGGTGAAGCCACCAATAAAGGCATTGTCTATACGATCTACTGCAATGAAAAAGAGTTTTCATCGCTAGATCACGGCAATCAAGTTTTTTATGCCGCGTATCAGCATATACTTCAATTCAGGAACGGTAAGGTTAGTTATCCGATTTATATCACCGATATAGATCTGCCTTTTTCTGCATTCCGCGTCGATAACCCTGAGCAGTTGCAAACCATCCATTATTTAAATTACAAACAAAAAATAGAAGACAAATTTAATGTTTAGAATTCCGTGGCCGGGAATTATTAAAGCGGACGGCTTGTTTAGTAACAGCGATCGTTTTCCAGGTCAATAGACTAAGGATCTAACAATTGGTACAATTGCCGAGATTCTCGGAAGCTTTAGTGCTGTCCGTTTTTGTAAGTTTTCATTTCACCAATCTGGAGAATATCTATGCCAATTAAAGTTGCAATCAATGGTTATGGTCGTATTGGACGTAATATCGTTCGCGCATTATACGAAGCAGGCCGTACCAATGAAATTCAAATTGTTGCAATCAATGATTTAGGCGACGCTGCAACGAATGCGCACCTGACTCAATATGATTCAGTGCATGGAAAATTTCCTTTCGAAGTAAGTGTTGATGGTGACTACATCGTGATCAACGGCGATAAGATCAAGGTTTTCTCGGAAAGAGATCCATCAAAACTACCTTGGGCAGAGCTGGGCATTGATGCCGTTCACGAATGCACCGGTTTATTCACCAGCAAAGCC
>Ga0265297_10002758_pt1 | contig 34278 bp, 19 predicted proteins | sample Munlanlwell13791_FD_192502 | JGI IMG/M metagenome (GOLD analysis project Ga0265297, IMG submission 192502) | Leachate microbial communities from a municipal landfill in Southern Ontario, Canada - Leachate well 137-91 | ecosystem: Engineered > Solid waste > Landfill > Unclassified | place... | reverse complement strand
GGCGGCATGTCCCCCGAACTGCGCGAGGGCTACTTCACCAGCTTCGACGGCCGCCTGATGTTCATGTTCATCCAGCCGACCAGCAACAGCCGCAAGGTGGACGCGCTCCGCCAACTCGTGGATCAGAGCCGCGCCGCGTTCCGCAAGGTCCAGCAAACGACCCCGGCGTTCGCCGGCATCAAACTCGCGCTCACCGGCGAGCCAGCCGGCGCTGTCAGCGAAGCCGACTCCACCAGCCAAGACATGCAGTTCTTCGGCGCAGTCTCGCTCGTTGGCGTCAGTTTGCTGCTGATGGCCGGTTTCCGCGGTTTCCGGTTTCCTCTAATGCTCGTGGCATCGCTCGGTGTCGGCATGGCGTGGACGTTCGGACTGACGACATTGTTCATCGGCCACCTGAACCTACTCTCACAGGTCGTGCCGATCATCCTCATCGGCCTGGGCATGGATTTCGGCATCCATCTGCTCACGCGCTACCGCGAGCAACGCCGCCGGGGCAGCAGCCGTCCGGAGGCACTGCGCGAGGCAATCGTCCAGAACGGCATGAGCATCATCATGAGCGCCATCACGACGGCGGTGGCGTTCTTCTCCATCTCGGTGGACAACTTCAAGGGTTTCGTCGAAATGGGCCTCGTCGCCGGCATGGGGGTGATGTGCTGTCTGGTGGCGATGATCGTGGTCCTGCCGGCGCTCCAAGCGGTGCAGCGCAGATTTTATCCCGCGCGCGACGCCAAGCTGCATCCGCCCACCGTACCTGCGGGCGTGGACGCGACCGAGCCGATGCATCCGCCGTTTGTCGAAAAGTTTTTCCAGTATCCGTGGTGGATTCTCGCCGCCGGCGCTGTCATCACAACGGCGTTGGTGATACCCACCATCCGCAACTGGGAACGGATCAGCTTCGACTACAATCTCGCCAGCCTCTCCGCGCCTGGCACCGAGTCGGTCGTCTACGAGGCGCGGATGATGAAGGAGAGCGACTTCACCGCCGACACTGTCTCGCTGATCTGCAAGGACATCAAGGAAGCCGAAGCCATCACGCGCCGCGTGCAGGCGCTGCCGAGCGTCAAAAAGATCGAATCGCTCCACAGCCGTTTCCTTGGCGACGCCGCCGAGAAACAGGCGATCCTCGCCGGCATCGCGCCGCATCTGGCAGGTGTGTTCGACGCCCCGCCCGCCTCGCAACCGGTGTCGCCAAAGCAACTCGCCGCCGTTGTCGGCCGCCTCGGTGAACGGCTCGACAACTACCAGGAAATGGCGCTCGACGGAGGCCAGAAGGCGTTGGTCAAACCGATCGGCAACGCGCTCGCAGCAGCCAAAATGTTCCAAGCCGTGCTCCAGGACGGTGGCCCCGATGTCGCTGCGCGGCTCGGCAAGTTTCAGGATTACTTCATAGGCGACCTCGCCAAACAACTCGCACGGTTCCGCGCCGGCCTTAAGAGCGGCCCGATCACGTTGGAGACTGTGCCGAAAGATTTGCGCGACCAGTTTATCGGCAAGACCGGCAAAGTGCAGGTCATGGTCTATCCGAAGGGCGAACTCTGGAACCGGCCGGCGTTGACGAAGTTCCTGACCGAATGCCGCAGCCTTGGCGTCCCCGTCACCGGCCCGCCGGTCGAATACTACGAGATGACCAAGCTGATGCGCGAAGGCTTCGACAAAGCCGCCATCTACGCCTGCGTGGCGGTCTATCTGCTGCTGCTCGTGGATTTCCGCCGCTTCAAGGCCGCCACGTTGACGATGGTGCCCGATCTGCTGGGCACGGTCTGGATGGTCGGCCTCATGGGCCTCTGCGGCTTGAGCTTCAACCCCGCCAATCTCATGGTGCTGCCGCTCATCATCGGCATCGGCCTTGCCAACGGCGTCCACGTCATGCACCGCTTCCGCGAAGTGCGCGATGCCGATATTTCCCACGTCGTCTGGCACACCGGCCTCGCCGTCATGCTCGGCTCGCTCGTCACTGTCGTCGGCTTCGGTTGTCTTGGTCTCGCCCACAACCTCGGCATCTCCTCCATCGGCAAGGCCCTCACCCTTGGTGTCGGCGCGCGTATTTTCACCAGCATCATCATCCTCCCCGCCATGCTCGTCATCGTCCAGCGGCGGAAGTGGAAGGTGTAAACCCTTCCTCCGCGCCCATCAACGGCTGCTGGCGCCAACCGTATCTGTCGGGCCCTCAAACTCCGGCCCGCCCGCAGCCACATAGCCGTGGCTGGCACCGCTCGCGTCCGGAGTGACCCAGAACGCGTAGATCTGTCCGTGCTTAAGATGAAAACGGAGCTTCACCTTCCGGCCACTGAGTTTCGCCAGATCGTCGGCGCCTTTCCACGCGATGCGCTGTCGGGTGCCGTCGCCAACGGTGGGCACGCAGTTCTCCGCCGTGAACGGTGCGATCGCTTTGCCGTTTTCGTCGAGCACTTCGGCGCGTAGTTCGCCCTTCGGCGCGTCGAGGTTCACAAAAAGGTGTCTGCCCTTGAACGTGATCAGCCGTGTCGTGAGTATGCCACCTTTTTCGCCGGCATCCATCGAGGCGAAACCATCGCGGCGCAGGAATGCCACGCCGGTCGCGCCACCGGCATAGACGCCGCCGCCAAGCTTCGGGCTGATGCCGGAGAATGCGCCGTAGTAGAAATAGAGCTTGTCGCCCACAATGGCGCAAATGGTCGCTGCGCTGTGCAGATAGGCGCGGTCCCAGTCGCCTTCCTTGCGCGTGCCGGCCAGAAACGCCGTGCGGTCGGGCCGGTGCCAGTGAAAACCATCGCGGCTGTAGGCGAGTTCCAAGTCGGTGAGTTTGGGCTGCTTCAGCTTCGCGCACACCTCGTTCGCCGGCCCCCGATGGATGGCGAAGACGCCGAGCATCAAGCTCTCGTAGGCGATCGCGTCGAGATTGTAGAGCTGCGTGCGATCCCCCACCTGCGGGTCGGGAAGATCCAACGCGTCGGCCCCGGCCCAGTGAAACAGTTCGTCGGGCGTCCAACTCGCCCCTTTCACAAAGTCGTCGCACTCGCGATAGCCGCGCGTGCGGCCGTCGCGGTCGGTGCGCACACTGTAGATCCATTTCTTCCGAAACGGGTTGTGGGAGATGCTGGTATTGTCGCCGACGGTCGGTGTCCGAGTTGGGCCGGCCCAATGCACGCCATCGGGCGACGTGAAAACCTGGCCGTTGAATTTGGATTCCGGCCGCTCGTAGAGAAACATCTTGAACCGTTGCGCCGGATCAGTCGTGAAATGATCGAGCCAGACCGCACAACCGTCGCGCTGGCCGTGGCCCTCCGCTGGCAACAGGCGATTGGTGCCCTTGACCACATCAAGCTGCGGTCGTTCCCAATGCAGGCCGTCCTTGCTTATGGCGAACGCGGTGCCGTCGAACCAGCCGGCGTGATACCACATCTTGAAGAGCCGGTCTTTTGGATCGAACCACACGCCGTCCTGAAACAACGTCGCGCACGGCAACCGGCCACCGTTGAGTTCCAGCGGCGTCTCCGGCTTCAGCACGGGATTGCCGGCGTATTCCTGCGGGTAGTGAAACGTCCGCTTGAGATCGGTTCTCTCGACCAGGAAATCGTCCACGAATAACTGCCGTCCTACGTCAATCGGGATGACCGCCGGCGGATGCTTCAGCCATGGCGCCGTCTGCGGCGTGCGGTCTTTCGGGTTGGCAATGCGCGGCGGCCAGTTCTTCGGCAACCGGATGCCGTTGTAGAGCAACTCGCCATCCTGGGCTGGCTCGGCAGGGTCCCGATCGGTGAGAACGATGTGGTCCACGTTGATGTGTCCCCATCGGGTGGTCACTTGGTCGAGGATTTCGATTCGCGCCGCTTTTCCGGCAAACTCCTTCACGTCCCACGCAGCAGGCGCGAGGTCTTCGCTGCCACCGGGCGTCGTATGCGTACCCGTGGCGGTGCGAACAACTTTGCCGCCCACAATGAGGTTGATGCACGTCTTGCCCTCGTAGCCGCCGCCACCGATGAGGAAGCCAATGAACTTGCGGTTGATGATGAACTCCGGCGACGTCAGAGCGCCGAGGGAACGATCACCATTGATGAAGGTGTTCACCAACCCATGCCCCACATAACCACTGACAGGCTTCTGATGCGGCAAAGTCCCCTGTGCCGGGCCGGTGCCGAACGCATCGCCAGAGGTTTTCCAATCGCCGTAATCCCTGCCTTCAAAGTCGGCGAGGACAATGTCGTCGGCCGCACGGCCTGTTGCGATGCACGCTGCGGCAAGCGAGCAAACCATGAATGAACCCAGAACTGAACGATTCATGATCAACGGCCCACTGTAATGACGAACCACGTCGTGGCGGTTTGACCCAATTCCAGCACCCAGTCGTTGCCAGTTCGCTTCAACGGCAGTGGCCGACCCAGCGGTTGTCCGTCACCATCCATCGGCTGAGCGACCACCTCGCGTGCCGGGGCCAGGGAGATGAGCGCAACCTTGCCCGCAACCGGCTCGATGCGCACCGGCGCAGTGCCCCATTTCTCCAGCGATGTGCGTTTGTCGTTCCACACCATGCCGGTGTTGGCGACGCGCGCGGCGGTGGTCAGCAACAGGCGGTCCGCGCTGGCAATCGGCCGGTTGTCGAGCGCGCCGAGCGTCAACACGCAAAAGCGAGTTTGGATTTCTGCACGAAGGTTCTGCGTGCCAGCCGTCTGTCGTCCCAAATGGCCGATAAGCGCCTGCGAGCGCGGCGTGTCCACACACACCACGCCGGAGCCTTTCCCGCCACCACGCCATGTCAGCTCGCCGGTGTCGGAAACGATGGGATCCACCACCGGCACTGGTTCAAACGATGCAGTCGGCGGACCGTCGAATGACTTGACTCGCACCGCATGGGTGAGCGGCAGCGCCAGCGGGAAACCCGGCGTGAAATAAGGTCCTTCCGACCACCGCAGGCGCAGGCTCTCGGTCACTTGTTCAGGACTATAGCTGCGGTCCACGACGCGTTGTGCGGATCGCACATCTGCGCGCAGGAACATCAACGCACCAGCGGCAAGCTGGCTCATCTTCACCGGGTCCTTGGCAAAATCGAAATAGGCAAGCGCGCCATTCCGCATGGCGCTGACGTCTTCGTGCGCGAGCGTATACCAGAAGATGCCATCCCAATCCTGCAAGGCCGCGTAAGCCCCCAGGATCGGCACGCCCTCGCAGGCGCATTCATTTGGGAACGGATGGTTGGCTTCGGAGACGGTGTAAGGTTTGCCCGCCACCGCGGAGCGCGAAAGCTGAACGACGGAAGACTTCAGAGGCTCGTCCACCATCGGCGTGTTGCGGACGGTGAAACCTGTGCGCTTGCCGGTCTTCGGGTCGGTGAGATAATTCGGATGCTGCCAATAAACGTGGCCGTCCACCGCATCGAGCTGCGCCAGCGACGCAATCAACGGATAGCGCGACCCGCCGTGATCGTGGTCGCTGTTGCCGATGAGCAGGCTTTTCACGCCGAGGTCGTCACGAAGGAACTTGGCCATGTCGCGGAAGTAGTTCCGTTCGATCTCCATGTAAAAGGCCGCCTCCGTCTGAAACCGATCCTTCGCAGTCTTGGCGAAGTCTTCTTTACGCAACCGCGGCAACGGCGCGCCGGGTGCAACACCGGCTTCCTGCCGCCAGTGCGCAAGCGTGTCCGCCGAAACGCGATTGGCCAGCCACGCGTTGAATTTCTTCGTCAGCGCCTCGGCGTAACTCGGCGGAATATCGTGCCAGGTTCCGACCGCCTTGGTGGTTTGTTTGCCGACAAGCCGGTTCTGCACCCACGACTCCACCAGCGAGTTCTCATTCACGAACTCGACCACCGCCACCGCCGGTTCGTCGCGGTAGGCAAGACCTGTGCAGGCATTCGTGTGCGTGAGCAACTGCCGCGCGTATTCACGCTGGAGTTCAATGAGCCGTTCGTCGAAGTAGGTCGCGCCCTTGCCGATGCCGAGCTGTTCGTGCTCACGCACGCCGTCGCCGGGCTTGTAGGTGCGATACACGTTCAGGTTCAGGTCGCTGTAGATGCCACGTTTCTTCAACTCGGTAATGAAGAAATCCAACCGTTCCAATGCCTGCTGATCCAGCGCCCGCGTATCGTCGCGGTTCGCAGCGATCAACGCGCCGACCTTGTCAAGGAAATGGAACCGGATGCAGTTGATGCCGCGGCCCGCCAACTGCGCGGCAATCAGCGGCGCCGCGGACTGCGCCGGCAGCGCGGCCTTGCCCGTGACATTGATGCCCCAGATGCGAAACCTCTGCCCGTCCGGTCGAACGAAGTGTCCGTCTTGGACGCGGATGAAACCACCCTTCCCCGCAGGCACCTGAAGCAGGAACGAAACATCCGCAAGCGACGGCGCGGCGCTGCGCCATTCGACCGGAAATGCCGGCCATGCGTCGGACAATTCAGCGGCGACGATTGTGGCGGCTGGAGAAAACACGAGCGCGAGAACTGCCTGCGACAAGGCGCGAAGAATTTTCATGGCACGCGAGTGTGGTATCTGCGTCATCACGTTTCAACACAACAATCCGCAACGTCCGACAACCTCCGGATGGAAGATACCGTCTCAGCGCGTCTCTGACGGGTCCGGCGTCCCTGTGCTGTTGGGCCGCGCCGACACACGCAGATGCCGGGCGCGGGGGAACATCCAGCCTTTCGGCACGTCATGGTAGCCGACCCAAAGATCGCCCGGCTCGATCTCGATAACGAACGGGTAGCTCACCTGCCTGCCCCTGGCCAGCACAAGCGATGGCGCCCATGCGCGGCCTTCGTCGCTGGAAAACGCGAGATGCAATTCGCCCCGGCCTTTCTTGCGTTGATTCCACACCAACGCGATACGGCCGTCGGCCAGACGCGCGAGATGGCCGGGCGCGTGAGTGGACTCGATGGCGGTTGGTTTTGCCTCGGACCACGTCAGACCGCCATCGGTTGAAAACGATTCCCAGAACTGGCCACGGCTGGTGCGGATGAGCATCCACACGCGGCCATCCTTCAGTTCCAGCAACGCCGGCTCCAACGCGCCCTCGTGGTCACCCGCGCCACCGATATCGAGCGCAGTGCTGAGAGTCCACGACTTGCCGCCGTCGGTGGAAACCGACACGCGGCTCACAAGCCGGCCGGGGTTGGAAACGTAGTGTGAATACGGCACGAGAATGTGGCCGTCCCGCGTCTCAATAGCGCCATTGGTCGCGCCGCTGTAGCCCCGAAAGATAGCCTGACGGTGCGTCCACGTCTTGCCGCCGTCGCCGCTCTGGATGGCCCACACGTCGCTCTGTTCTTCAGGCGTCGGGTTGCCGTCTTTCCAGCTATGCTTCTTGAAACCGAGATAGAAGACATGAATCGCGCCGTCGCGCGTGCGCAATACGGACGCGTGCGACGCCTGACAGTCCGGATGCCGTGTGATCTCGCGCTCCGGCGACCACGTCTTGCCACCATCGCGCGTGAAGCGGCAGGCAATATAGGTTGATCCGGGCGGACTGTAGTAGCTCGACGGCGTCGAATACACCGTCATCACCGCGCCGTCCGCGAGCTTCGCCAGACCACAGCCCAACACCACAGGATTCGGCGAGTCGTGTGTAATGTCAGTGCAAAGCGGGTTGAGCGAGACGGTCGTGCCGCTCGGCTTCCAGCGCGCGCCCTCGCGAATGGACAGCCCCTCTTTCTTCGCCATCGCAAGCAGGTGGTCTATCAGCAACTCCGCCACGAGCCGTTGGCCGCAGTCGTTCGGATGCATGCCGTCTGACAGCAGCGTGTCCACCGTCTCGTTCGTTTTACGGCCCTGCGCCGCAAACGCCTCGCGCGCATCCACCAGCGCCGCGCCGGTTTCGCGAGCGATCTTGCGGACGACGTCGGCGTAATTGTCGAGCAAGACATTGAAGCCGTCGGGATCATCCGGCTTGTAGGGCGGCTTGCCATACATCTGCTTCAACTTCGGCGTCCAGCGCAGTGGGTTTGGCGTCATCAAGATCACCCGTGCATCGCGCGACTTTAGCGTTTCGACGAAGTGACGCAGATTGGCCTCGTAGCGCTCCATTGTCACGCGCGGCTTGGTGGCGGGCGGCTTCTTCCACACGTCCATCGCCGAATCGTTGATGCCAAATTGGATGATGGCGATGGCCGGCTTGTGCGCGAGCACGTCTTTATCGAAGCGAGCTCGCGCCATCTCGGTGGTGTTGCCACCGATGCCCGCGTTGATGACACGCACGCCGCGCAGTTCCTCCTGAAGAATCGTCGCGTAAACAGTGAGCGACCCGCGCAGCGCCGTCGTCGAGTCGCCGAAAGCCACGACAGTCACCGGCTCAGCGGCATTCGCGGCGACACAGACCATAAACGCAAGAGACAGCACCGTTTTCATTTCTTCCCAACTCCCACAGGTTTCGCCTTACCAAGTTTGGCGCGGATCAACGGAGCAAGAAACTTCGCCGTCTCGTCGCCGATGACGTGGTAGCCGGCAAGGTTCGGATGCCGGTCGCCATACCAGCCCGGCAGACTGCCGAAGTGCGCATCGAGGCGGTTGTCCATCACCTCCACCATCGGCTCCTTGTTCTTCATGCACACAAACGGTTTTACGAACTCGTGATACTTCTTCGGAATCTTCGCCAGCGGGAAGCGGCGATAGTTGAGCATATTCGGCCCGCGTTCCAGTTCCGCGGCATAACGCGGGTAGATATCGAACAACAACAGCTTCTCCTCCGCAGCCACCTTCCGAACCAGCGCGTTGATGCGCTCACTCCCCTTCGCATCGGAGAACGGGATCACTGTCATCGGGATGAGCGCCGCTGCCGGATGATCCTTGCGCAGCCGCGCAAGCAGGTCGTAAAAATCCTTCGGGAAGTTTTCATCGAAGTGCTCGCGCTTGGCGGCATCGTTCAGTCCGTAGCGGATGAAAATGTAATCGAGACCGGGCAGCTTCGACGCCAGCTTGTCATAGCGACCGGAAGCGACCAGCCGTTGGATGAACTCCCCGCTGAGGCCCAGGTTGATGACGTTGCACGGCGGCAGGTCACCTTCCGCCGCGAGCAGCAGGCGAATCACGTCCTCCAGATGCGGCCCTTCCGGCACATGCTTGCGCGGAATGCTGCCCTCCGCGGTGCTGTCGCCAAGGATCAGGATTTGCAGTTTGCCGTCGTGCTCGCCACGGCTCGTGACAGGAGTTGCCACGAGTGCCGCGACTCCAAGCAGGAATGCGGTTGTCCGAATCAGTCTTCTGTTCATGATGACTCCAACCTCCAAGTGTTGGGATTTGATACCAGAAAACAGCCACATTGGAACAGGCGAAAAACGTTGCGGACTTCAACAACACCCTCCACGCGGCTTCGTCTTGCTTTGGGCCAATGAGAGACACCGTGCAAGGCGGGACGGATCACCACGCGAAGCAGTGCCGCAAGACCTTCAACCAGCAAGTCTGCGGAAGACGCAAATCCCTTTGAACGGCTCGGAGGGAATTTCCCGCGCGTAATGAGCCTGATGCTGATCAAAGAACTCATCGCACGCTGTCTTGGCGCCGGTGGAAAAGAAATCATAGTCGTGGACGATGACAACGCCATTGGGAACGATTGCTTTGTGCAAGCAATCCAGCACCGTTTTGACTGGCTCGTAAAAGTCCATGTCCACAAAAGCAAAGCAGACCGTCTCCGGCAGGGCTTGTGATTTCACCACTTGCTCGATGAACCCGGGAATGATTCTGCATCGGCCTGGCGGGAACCCCACCTCGCCAAGTCTCGCGCGCACCGATGCCTCCGGGTAACTCATCTGCCCCTGATACTTGGACATATCACCGAGTCCAAATATGTCGTTCTTCAGCTTGTCCTTCGCCGTGGGTGCGGGCAATCCCTGAAACGAATCGAAGAGCCAGAGATTTTTCTGTGTGGGCAGAAGCATGTTCGCCCAGACAGCAGACGTCGCACCACTGGCCACACCGAACTCGCAGACATCACCCGCCAAGGCGAGAGATGCGTGCAACTGATTCATGATGAACAAAACCTGTTCGAGAGGGACTCCTTCCAACCTTGCCAACAGGCGGCACCGCGTGGAATCCAACTCGGGAAGGGATGGGATGAACGTGGACTTCAGCAAAGCGCCATACCTGCTTGTCAGGCGGACGAAATTGTCGTCAACGTAACCCTTCGGAACCACATTGAAATGCTCGTGCGCAACAAGGTCATAGCCCAAACGCCTCACGACACGTTTAATCAAGGACTTCATCACGAAGTTTTTGACACAGTGTGTGAGAAAAATCGATTTGTTTAATAAGTCCCGCCACGGCGAAACTCTTCCTGAATTGGACCCGACTTTCTCAACACCGCAAACGCCGTCTCTCTACGCCCACTCGCTCTCGCAGCATTCATGCGGGTGATGAGGATACGGCGAGTGGAAGGCGACGAGGTCTTCCTCGCGTTTGAAGATCGAGCCGCAATCCTTGGCCATCTCCTCCAGTTTCTTCGCGTCAGCTTCGGTGGCGGGACGCCAGGCAATGCCGGCTTCGATGGCCTTCTCCTGCAAATCCATCCACGACGGCGGGAAACCCGCCACGACGCCCGGTAACGAGAGCGTCCAACGGTAGGCCAGGTTGATGTCGTCTTGCTGCTCCAGCGAACGATACCACCACTTGCGCGTGCGTTCGGCGCCCTTGGGCCACGCGCCGGAGTTGATTGTCTTGATCGAGAGCACCGCCGCGCCCTTTTCCTTCGCCAGTGCCAGCACCTCTTTGCCGAAACCGCGTGTGTAATACTCGACGTAATTGATCGGGAACATGACCGTGTCGAATGCGAACCCGCGCAATGCCGCCAGCGCCGCCTTGGTCGTGTGAGCTGAGAAACCGATGGCACGGATTTTCCCTTCCTTCTTTGCCTGGAGCATCGTTTCCAGCGCGCCACCGGGACTGAGTGAAGTCTTCACGTCCTCCGGCTTGACGAGGTGGTGCATCTGGTAGAGGTCGAAGTAATCCGTCTTGAGCCTCTGGAGCGATCGTTCCAGTTCCTCGCGGCAGCCGTCCTTGTCACGCATCTTGGACTTGCAGGCGAGGATGTAGCGGCTGCGGTCGAGGCCCTGCAATGCAATGCCCATCTTGATCTCGCAGTTGCCCTTGTCGTAGGCCGGCGCCACATCGTAGTAGTTCAGCCCCTTCTCGAACGCCTTGTGGACCTCCGCCGTGCAGCGCTCCTGGTCGTAGTGCATCAGGCCGAGACCGGAGAACCCGACAACGGAAACTTTGAAGCCGGTCCGGCCCAGCGCACGCTTCGGCATTTCACCGGTCTTCGCGCTCGCCGCCTCCGCCTCGCTGACCAGTTCGGGCCTGACCCCCAACGCCGCCGCGCCCGCAACTCCACCCATCACTTTCAAGAACGATCTGCGTTTCATAGTCCGGTTCCTTTCAAGCGTGCGTTACTGGGCAAAGTGTAAACCCACCTTTCGAGCCACGCAACCCCCGCCAGAAAACCCGCGGCGTCATCTCTCCAACACTGTTGACCAAATGGACCGAAGCTCACGCACAGCGAGGCGAAGGATGTGAGCCGGGCCGCTGCTCGCTGTCAGCGCGACGGCGCGATTCGCCGGGTCGGGAAAAAACACCTTGGCGTGGGTGACGGCGCCACCGTTGCCATACAGCTCAATACTCGTGCGATCGAGCAGCACGCGGAGAATGAGTCTGCCATTTGAGAGAGGCAAGGCCAGCGCGCGGTCGAATACTTTCAGCTTCGCTTCCTTCACGTCATAGCGAACTTCCGCTCCGCGCAAGTTGAGCGTGACTTGCCGGGCTTGCCCCGGTTCGAGCTCCAGTTCGATGTCGAGCAAGTCGTGCCGGACATCAGCCAGCGGGTTGTCGCCAGGTTGAAGAGTCAGCGACTTCAGGACGCGCGTCTTCGCGTAGAGCTTCTCAATCTCCGCGACGGGCTGGCGAAACACGCGCGGGCCTTCCGGCGTCGTGCGCAGTGTCAGCTCGCGCGGGAAGCTCATCTGCTGGTTGAACGGCATGCCAGGATAGGCGTTGGGCACCTCTGCTTTTGGGCCGCTGTTCATCCAGCCAATCTGGATGCGACGGCCGCCGGGCGCGTTGTCGAACGTTTGCGCGCCATAATAGCTCGCGCCCCAACTCGTCCTGATTGGCTCGGTTTCCGCTTTGAACCGTTCGCCGTCGAATGTGCCGATGATGTAATCGCCGCTTCCCTTCGTCAGCAGCCACTTTGTGCGGCTGGCGTCGCCGTCCAGCGGCAGTTCAAAAAGATCCGGGCACTCCCAATACCACGCGCCCGGCCCGATCTCCTGAATCAGGTCCCACGACTTCAAGTCGCGCGAGCGAAACAGGCCGTAGCTGGCGCGGTCACGGTCGGCGTTGTTGCGCGAGAGCGAGAGCACCATGAACCACATGCGTGTCGGCTTGTGCCAGAACACTTTCGGGTCGCGGTCGTTGTTGTCACGCGTGCGCAGGATTGGATTGCTGGAATACTTCTCAAACGTGCGCCCGGCATCCGCGCTGAACGCCATGCACTGTGTTGATTTGCGGCCGGAATCAGACGCGGGATGCAGCGTGTAGAAGAACAACAGTGGCAGATTGTCACCACGCTTCAGGCCGGAGGTGTTCTCCACGTCCACCCAACCGGAACCGGAAAAGATGGCGTCCCTGCCCTCGCACGGAATCGCCGTCGGCAGATGACGCCAGCGCAGCAAGTCGTCACCGACCGTATGACCCCAAACGGTCGCGGAACTGCTGGGCGGACGGTGTTGATGGAACAGATGCCACTGGCCTTTGTAGTGGAGCATCCCGTTGGCGTCGTTCAGCCAGCCAGTCTTCGCCGTGAAATGAAACTGCGGACGGAAAGATTCCTGTAACAACGTGGTCGCGTCCGCCGGCGCCGTTCGCTGCGCGTCGCTTTGCGCGAACTGGTCCACCGCTATCGCGCCCGTCGCGGAGCTGTCGTTGACCCGGATGCGCGCCTTGCAGCCGACGAGATTGCGCACGTCCCACGTCCGCCATTGAAGCGCGTGCGACGGATCGAACGTCTCCGTTGCGCTCGCCGCGCGCACGACGCGGCCGTCCACCACCAACTCGACACCGACAGTGGCCGGCAGGTTACGTTCGCCTGCAACAAGGAAGTTGATGAACTTCCGCTGAATTCCAAATTCCGGCGACAGCAGCGTCCCTGCACTCTCAAGTCCGCCGCGTCCGCTCCAAGCAACACCGTTCCCCTCGAATCCGCTGAAGCGACCGCCGACGCCCGGCCGAAACGGCGCAGTGAGGAAAGCGTCACCGGTCCTTTGCCAGCCATCCAGGTCTTTGCCCTCAAACGCGCCGATGACGATGTCGGGCTGTTGCGCGACCGCGACGACGGAACAACAGCCGAGCACCAGCAGCAGTCTGGTCTCTGAGAGATTCATTGAAAGCGTCTTGTGGTGCTATTCCACCCAAACCATCCGCATTCGCATCGGCGGAACGGGAACGGTCAGCACATCGCCCGTCAAGCCGAGTATCTCACCGCTCAGAGCATCCTTCGCACCCGCGGTCGCACGGAGTTTGAGTCCCGCGCGATCAAGCTTCACCTGCGCCGCGGCAGGCTGGTCGCCCGAGAGGTTTGATACGACCAGCAACGTGCGGCCGTTCTTCCCCTTGGTGGAAGGTCGCACATAAAGACTTGCCTTCACCGATTCCGGCTGGGCTGTTGCCAGCGGCTTCATCTCCCAATACGGATGCCACTGGGCTTTCTCGACGCCGAAGCGGGTCATCACTTTCCAGATCACCGACATCTTCTCCAACGGCTCGCCGACGCCGCCGGGCCGCACGCGCACATCGTGGAGCATCGTGAACGCGAGCGCCGCGTCAAACGTCCACTGCGGCGGACGCTCGTAAACCAGATACTCGGCGGGCACGCCGAAGTTGCGCCCCATGAACTCGGCTCGGAAAGTCTCGAGCGGCAGTTGCTTGAGCAGGTCGCGTGTCAGTTCGCCACCGCCAAACTGTTCGCCGTCCCAATACGAATCGGCAAAGGCCAGCGTCGGCGTCGTGCAACACGTGCTCTGGTGTGCGTTGACCAGCCCGCCGCGTGGATGAGCCCGCTCCGCCAAGCCGTGCATGAGCCGCCGCACGGCAAAGACCGGATAGGTTGGCTTCAGCGTCCCGTCCGGCGCGCGATAGCCGCAGCCGTGCCGCTCGTTACAGCAACCCCACGGCTCGATCGTGCCGTCGAGATAGACACCATCGTAGCCGTAGCGCGCGAGGGCCTTCGCGACGCCGTCGAGCAGGAAATCGCGATAGCGGCTGTTGTAGCAAACGATGTAGTCGCGCTGCTCCGGTGTGCGATAGTAACCGCCCGTGTAACCGCCGCTCGCATTCTTCACCAATGTCTCGTCCGCCATCTCACCCCACTCCGGCGCGAGCGACGAGAATTCGTAGCCGTGGTAGAGCAGCAGCTTGATGCCGCGCTTGTGCGAAGCTGCCACGAGCGACTTCAGCGATGCCTCGTGCGTTGTCAGCGGATGGTTCTGAAACGGCGTCCAGTGTTCATGAAATACGAGCGTTTTCACGCCCAGTTCGGCTGTGCGGTCGAGTGCGGTTTTCTTCTCGCCGGCCTTCAGCGGCTTTTTCTCCATGCCGTAGCTCGCGCCGTGACAAATGCGCCACTCGTGGAAATCCTTCGGCCACGGTTTCACTGGCGACGCATGGAAACCGAGCGTGTATGTCAGCGGCAGCCGCGGCGGCGGTGAATCGAGCAGATGCAACCGCAGCACAGTCTGGTCGCCAATGACGACCACCTCGATGGGCTGCTTCGGGTCTTGTGGTTGCCAGCCCTTGTCGGATTCGGTGAACCAACCGAGGCCGCCGTCTTCCCAGCCCAGCCAGACGAACGGTTTGAACGGCAATTGCAGCCCCGCGTCAGGCACCGCGCCGCTGTTCTTGGCCCCGCCCCATCGGCCCGGCCAGAAGTGATAGAGGCTCGCGCAAGATCGTTTCAACGGCACTTCCAACCACAGGCGCTCGATCTTGGGCGACTTTTTGTTCTGCGGCATGACAACGAGGTCCACGCGCATCACACCGTCGAACTCAATCTGTGTGGTGGTGTTGACGATAAGATCGTCACCCGCCTGCCAGCCGGAGATGATCGCGTGCGCCTTGTCAGCGTGGAAAACGAAATTGCCGCCACGCTTCCACGCAATGTCTTTGCCGCTGACCTGACCGACAAGACGGATGGGCGCAGCCAGTACGTCCCCGCCCGCCGTGACGATCGATGTCGGCAAGGCAGCGCCAGCAAACTTGTGCGAGCGACCCCAGACGCCGACCTCGACAACCGACGCGTTGGTTTTCACAGTCACTGGTGTCCATGGCGCAATCAGGCGAAGCGGCTCCATCGCCAGCGCTTCCGTTATCACTCCAAACACCATCACCCATAAGACGACGCGCATCATCTTCATAGAAACCTCCAACAGGACTACGGTTTGAGTTCGACGTTTGAAATACCTTTTGCTCCGGGATGCAGGATGTTGTTGAAGAAGTGAAGTCCCTTCGGCCCGTTGGAGCCACCCTCGATGATGACTGCATAGTTGTAGCGCGGCGGCTCAACCTTTGTCTGTCCATCCACGATGACCTGATCGCGGCCGGTATCATAGACAATGTTGCCCTGGATGATGACGTCGTTCAGCGGCGGGTTGTCAGGCTTCTGGCCCCGGTTGAACCTGAGTGGCGCGGCACTCTCTCCCCAAATCCAATGCGAATGGCCGTAGCCGAAGTCGGAGATGATGTTGTTCGCGATGATCGAGCCACCGTCCACGTTTGCCGCGACCGCCGGTTTTCCGTCGCGAGCCGGCGCGGCAGCGTGCGAGGCGGCACCGGGCATCAGGCCAATGCTCCAAAGATCGTTCTTTGAGAACTGGTTGCCGAGGATAAGGACGTGGCGCGAGCCATGCATCGCCTTCATGCCAATGTGTGAGTTGTTGACGATGTTCTGCGAGACAATGACGTGATCGCTGTGGAGATCAATGCCTTGGGCGGCGTTCTCGATGGTGTTGCCGAGGATTTGTGTGCAGTCGCTGACCTCTGGCGCGGTGACAATGATGGCTGAACCTTGGTGCCAGGTGCTGGTGTATTCCTCATCCCATGTTTTCTGGTTGGTGATGACGCCCTTCTGTGCGTTCTTCTTCACAAACTTGCCGAGATCAAACTTCTTTTGGTTCTCCGGCGTGGGCAGCAGATTCTGCTCAATGACGCGGTTGCCCTGGATGAGCGTGCCCTTGCTGTAGCGCACCTCAATGCCCGTGCCATCAATGCACTTGAACGCATAGCCCCAGTCCGCGCTGCCCGTGCGGTCGTCCACCGTGATGCGCATGTAGTTCCGCACCAGACACCCGCGAATCTGGCTGTCGGTGCATTCCCTCACCGCGATCGTCGCCGACCGCGTGTGGTTGTCGAGCACACGCAGGTTATCCAGCACGAGGTCGCGGCACTTCATGGCGACCACAGCTTCATGCTTCGTCTCCATCTTCCCCTCCGCTCGCGTCAGCGTGAGATCGCGAAGCTGGACGCCCAACGCCCCCTCGATCTCGATGATTTGCGTGTTCGGGTTTGTCTGTATGATCCGCCCCGGCCCGAACAACCCGCTGTTGTCCCCGCGAATCCGAATCTTTTCCGCGACCACATAATCGCCCGCCGGCACGTAAACCATCCGGCCGGGATTGGCGTTGAGAGCTTCTTGAATGGAGCGGTAGTGACTGGCCGAAATCTCGGCCAACGTCGTGGCCGGTTGTTTTTCATTGGCGCGGCCAAAGGTCAACAGCGTCAGACACGCTGCCGCAACGATGTTCAATGCTTTCATGGTCATGTTCGGCCAGTGGTGAGCCGATATGGATCACCAACTATTCGTCGGACTCATATCCCACGCGTCAAGCGACTTTACCTTCACGCTGCCGCCGCGGGAGATGAGCGTAACGCCGAGGCTGTCGGAGCGCGAAGGATAAATGCGCTGGGTAATGCACTGCCGGTCGTTGGCATAAACCTCCAGCACCGAGCGGTCAAGGAATACCCTTAACCGCAGCGGCTCGCCGGGCTTGAGCGCGAAGGGGGCCACCTGCTCCTGCGCGAATCGTTTGTCGGCGGGGATGTTGCGCTCCCGGGCCCAAGTCTCGTTCATCCAGATGTATTTCACCCGCGGATCGAGCGTGGACTTGGCCAGTTCGGTTTTCAGCGTTCGAGCCCCCGGCGTGCAAACAATCGCGGTCTGCTCCGCGCCATCGGGCGAGCAACGGACCTTGATGCCGAATTCCTTCGCGTCGCACGGCTCGATGACGGCGGAAATCTCCAGGCAATCGCCCCGTATGTCTTTCAGCGGCAACTCGCCGGAGACGGTCAGGTTTTCGCGATGACGCGGGTTGCAGCGCAGCGTCTCCAGTTCCGGTGCAGGCTCGATGCGCAGCGAGTTGTCGTCGGCGAGCGAGAGCACGCGTGGCAGTGTGGCCACGGAGCCCCAGCCGTTGGTGCGCGGGCCGGCTTCCATGATCCAACCCCAGAAGATGCGGCGGCCTTTGCCGTCGAGCAGTGTTTCGGGCGCACACACCGAGCCGCCGGGCCAGCTCATGAAACCGTGGCTTTCGGGCAGGAACCGCTCGGCTTTTTTGTCGAAGCGACCGATGTAATACTGGAGATGATTCCATGGCCGATGCACGTGCGAGATGAGCATGTGCTTGTTGCCGAGCGGAAAGAAGTCCGGGCAGGCGCAATCCATGTATTCCTCTGTCCAGCGACGCTCGGACTTGTAAAACGGGCCGCGATATTCCCACTTCACCAGATCTCGCGAACGAAAGAGGCTGGTGGAATCGCCTTCGCAGCCGGGCGTCTTGTTCTTGTTGCCGACAAGCGCGTAGTGCATGTCGCCTTCTTTCCAACCGCACGGGTCAAAAACGATGGCCTCCGGCGGAGCGCTGGCGCTGGGAATGACGGGGTTCTTCGGATGCGGCTTCCAGCGGATCAACTCGTCGTCCTCGGCAGTGAAAAGACATGTCCCCTGCCCCGGCACGTGGACGATGATCGTCGGCACGGGCATGTTGTCCATCATATCGCCGCTGTAGATGCCACGCGGCATGGAGCCGTCAAACACCGGCACCAAGGCCGGCGGATGATGAACCCAATGCACGAGATCGCGACTCGACGCGTGCAACCACGTCTCGCGGGCGTGGTCGCTGTCCTTGCCACTGAGGATGGTGTTGAGGTCAGGCGCGAGCCGGCCGAGGAAGAAAACGTGGTAGCGGCCTTTCCAGTAGATGGTGCCATTGATGTCGTTCCAGAAACCGTCGGGGGGCAACAGGTGGTAGCGCGGGCGGTGCGGGTCGTTCCAAAGCCGCTGGCGCAATTCGCGCGCGCCGCGAAGCTGGTCTGCAAGCGTCAGACCCTCACGGCCGATCTTCGCCTCGATCTTCTTTGTCATCGCGTCGCGTCGCGCCTTCATGGCTTCCTCGCCGCCGCTGAGCGCAATGATCTCGTCGTCGGTGAGGGCGCGCTGCCAGAGGGCCGCATGATCAAGCAGGCCCTTGAAGCCACGCCTGCCGATCAATACCGGCTGGGCGTTGCCCTGCCGGAGCGCGCCAGCAGCCTGCGTGCGCGCAACGGCAGCGCCGTCCACAAACATCACGAGATTGCTGCCATCGTAGCGCACGACCATGTCATGCCACTGTTTTGGATCAAGAGTGCTGACCGCCGTAGCGACCTGGCCGGCAAGGCGAGGATTGCCTTCAGCTCCGAACTCGAAACCGAGGTTGTCGCCGTTGATGAAGAGATTATAGACGAGCTTGTCGTGGCCGCCGTGTTTGCTGAACAACTCGCCATTGTTCCATTCCCCTGACGGATTGCGCAGCCGCAACAACATCGTCAACGCGTTGCCTTTCAAGTTCAGCCGCCCGCCGCCACCCTGTCCCGCATCCAGCCAGCCGCCGGCAAACTCCGCCGCCCGCCCGTCGCCGCCGCGTGCCAGCGACGCTGCGCGTTCGACTCCTTTCAACTCCACGCCGAGCTTCACATCGCCTTGGACTTTGAGCGCGCTCTTGCCGTCAGCGGAGTTGAGGTCGCTGAAGTGCCAGGCGGCGACCGCGTCCGCAAAGACGACCTGCGAGTCTGCCGCCCCGACTTCGGACGACAAACACATGAAGAGAAGCAGGGACAGATATCGGTTCATTTCATTGGCTCCCGTAACGACTGCGGTAGAATGGGCGTTGCGCCCGGTTGCGAACAGACGTAGGCGGCCACCTCGTTGGCGTGACGGTTGATGTCGTCGAGTTGCCGTCCGGAGAGCAAGCCGAGCGCCAGCGCGGCGGTAAAAGCGTCGCCGGCGCCTATGCTGTCCGCCACCTTCACGGTCAGGCCGGAATGTTCCGACCACGCGTCGCCAGCCAGCAACAAACTGCCGCGAGCACCGCGTGTCAGCGCCACCGTTCGCAACGCGAACCGCTGCGCCAGTGCCGCCAGTTGATCGCGGACACCGCCGCCCAAACCAAACATCGCCGCCAGCACTGGCAACTCCGCGTCGTTGAGCTTGAGCACGTTCGCCAACCGCAGCGATTCCTCCACGACATCGCGCGAGTAGAAATGCTGCCGCAGATTGATGTCGAACACGCGCAGGGCCGCAGCCGCCGTGGCGGCGACAAGCTCGCGGACGCTGCTTCGTGACGGTTCGCTGCGCTGTGCGAGGCTGCCAAAACAAACGACATCGGCCTGCGCCGCGAACGCCAGCGACGTCTTGTCGGCAACGATGCGATCCCAGGCAACGTTTTCGTGGATGGTGAATCGCGGCTGGCCGTCGGCGGCAAGTTTCACCGATACCGTGCCGGTGGGCGCGCTCCCGTCCACGCCGATGCCATCGGTCGGCAAGCTGAGCGCGCGAAGCCGGTCGAGAATCTCACGGCCCTGCGCGTCGCCGCCGACGCGCGAGACAACGCGGGCCTCGGCGCCCAGCGCGTGGGCATGATACGCGAAGTTGGCCGGCGCGCCGCCGAGCTGTTTGCCTGACGGCAGCAGATCCCAGAGAATTTCGCCGACGGCAAGGGCTTTGAAGCTCATGGCTTATTCGATGCCCAATTCTTTTTGGATCTTCTCCAGCGAGATGCCCTTCGTCTCCGGCATCGCCGTCAACACCCAGACAAGCTGGCCGACACAGCAGAGCGCGTAAAAGGCGAACGTCATCCAGCCGCTCGCGGCCGCGATGATCGGAAACGTCCACGAGATCGCCGCCGCCATGAGCCAGTGCGTGAAGCTGCCGAGCGCCTGCCCGCGCGCGCGAACGCGATTCGGGAAGATCTCGCTAATGAACACCCAGATCACCGTACCCTGCCCCGCCGCATGCGAGGCGATGAAAACGATCAGGCTCACCAGCAGCATCCGGCCGCCACCGCCTGAGTAAAACGAATACGCCACCGCGCCGAGGCTCAGGATGTAGCCGATGGAACCGATGATCATCAGTTTCTTGCGGCCAAAATGGTCAATCACTGACAGCGCCGTCATCGTACAGACGAGATTAACGAAGCCAACGATCACTGATTGCAGCAGCGCGTCGGTGGACGCATAGCCCGCCATCTCGAAGATGTGCTTGGTGTAATAAACCACCGCGTTGATGCCGGAGAGCTGGTTGAACATCGCGATGGCCACCGCCAGCAGGATCGGCTTGCGATAGCGCGCGCAGAAAAACGGTTCTTCCATCGAGTGGTGCCGCAGGTCGAGCGACGCCTGGATGTCGCGGATTTCATCCTCGAGACTGCCAGTGTCGGAACCGCACATTTGCAGCACGGCGCGCGCCTCCTCGACGCGGTTGCGGGCAATGAGCCAACGCGGGCTTTGCGGCGTGAAGAAGAGCAGGATAAAGAACACCGCCGACGGCGCCGCCATCACGCCGAACATCCAGCGGCATTCGTTTGCGCCGAGGTTCAAGCTGCCGATGACGTAGTTGGAGAAGTAGGCCAGCAGCACGCCGAGCACGATGTTGAACTGCGTGATGGCCACCAGCCGTCCGCGGTAGTGTGCCGGCGAAATCTCCGCGATATACATTGGCGAGACCACGGACGCGCCGCCGACGGCAATGCCGCCGAGAAAACGGAAGATCATGAACGACCACCAATCCCACGCGAACGCGCAGCCGATGCCCGACACGAAGTAGAACACGGCGAGGATGAACAGCACGCCACGCCGGCCAAATCGGTCGGAGGGTTTGCCGACAATGATGGAACCGATGATGGTGCCGATGAGAGCGCTGGCTACTGTGAAACCAAGCCAGAAATCATTCAGGCCATATTCCTTCTTCAGCCAGTCCGTCGTTCCCGAAATGACGGCGGTGTCGAACCCGAACAGCAAGCCACCTAACGCCGCTACGATCACCGCGCCGATCAATTTCAGTTTCATCGTCACACGCTCCTTTGTGAGCCTTTGCTTGTAGCCGCATGGCGCCAACCTGTAAATGACCGTTTGACGATGGAGCGCAAAACTTGTAATGACAGATTCACAACCTGTCAGCCATGACCCAAACGCCGAAACACCGCGACATCTCGCGCGAGCTGCGCGCCGACATCGCCGCCGGCCGATACGCGCCAACCGACCGTCTGCCAAGCGAGCCGCAACTGGTCCGCCGCTTCGGCGTCTCGCGGCCCACCGTCGCGCGCGCACTGCGTGACCTGCAACACGAGGGCCTCATCGAACGCCGCGCCGGCTCCGGCACGTTCGTCCGCAAGAGCTCCGACGCCGCTGCGGCAACGCGGCTGCTGGGCCTGCTTATCCCCGGCCTCGGCACCACGGAAATCTTCGAGGTCATCTGCGGCGAACTGGCAAGCCTGGCTCGCGTGCACGACTACAGCCTGCTCTGGGGTGGCTCGTCGCAACCTCGACTCGACACCGACGCGAGCATTGACCACGCGGAGGAACTTTGCCGCCAATTCATCACGCGGCGCGTCGGCGGCGTGTTCTTCGCGCCGTTCGAGCTGACACCGCAACAGGAGCGCGCCAACCGCAAGTTCGCCGAGATGCTGCGCCAGTCCGGCATTCCCGTCGTGCTGCTCGACCGCGACATCCAGTCGTTTCCCAACCGCAGCGACTTCGATCTGGTCGGCATTGATAACGTTGCCGGCGGATTTCTGCTCGCCGAGCATCTCATCAAGCTCGGCTGCGAACACATCCGGTTCGTCACGCGCCCGCTGTCGGCGCCGACGGTGGACGCGCGCATCGCGGGCGCGCGCGAGGCGCTAGTGCGTCATCGGCTGGAGCCGTCGCCGCACTGGATCGCCTCCGGCGACCCGGCGGATTTGAAGTTTGTGCGCTCGCTGATCGCCGGCCGGCAGACGGACGCGTTCATCTGCGCCAATGACTACACTGCCGCGGTGCTGCTGCGCTCGCTGGAATCGGCCGGGGTACGCGTTCCGCGCGACGTGCGGGTGGTGGGTTTTGACGACGTGAAATACGCGACGTTGCTGTCAGTGCCGTTGACGACCATCCACCAGCCTTGCCGCGACATCGCGGTCATCGCCTTTCGCGCGATGATGGAGAGAATCGCCGAGCCGACGATTCCAGCGCGCAGCCTGATGTTGATGCCGCGGTTGGTGGTGCGTGAGAGTTGCGGCGCGTATCTGCCACGGCGCGGGTGAGAAGCGGGTTTCGAGGAAGGGATCCGGCGACTGCAAACAGATCCTGTTGTCAACCCTGAGTCGCGCCAGGCGTAGCCACTTCGATCTGCCGGCCGCAGCCGGGGCAACGGACAGAATTGCCACTGAACGAAGGACTGATCAGGACCGCGTGTCCACAGTCGCATCGGAACGATTCCCACCCGTTGATGCGGCGCGTGTAACGCAGCGGTTGCGAGATCCCCAAAACCGGCGGCACAACCAACTGGGTGGTGGGGATGGGCAGGGCGTTGCCACATCGGACACAGCGAATCTCCTTCCGCTCATAGCCCGGCGGCACACCGATTTCCATGCCGCACCCACAGCGGACAGACACGTAGCCGGCGTTGCGCCGGACAGTGGCGCGGGCGTCACTGCGGCCGAGGACTGGCCCTTCGTCGGATGCTTCTCGCATGGCCTGCGCCGGCGCGGCTCGCAGCGACTCCGCACCAATCAATCCACCTCCGCGCGCGCTGCGGTAGGCCGCTTCATAGTCAGCCAACGCCGCGCCCGCCATGCTTCGCAGGATGCGGACGCGTTCGCCGGTCGGCGGATGCGTGGAGAAGACGCTGCTGGATTCCGCCGCGGCGGCCAGTGGATTGACGATGAACATCGGCGCATTGGCCTTGTTGACGAACGACGGAGGCTCGGCGGCTTGCGAGATTTTTTCCAGCGCCGACGCGAGGCCCTCTGGATAGCGTGTGAACTGCGCTGCGCTGGCGTCGGCCAGAAATTCGCGTTTCCGCGAGCAGGAGAAGTAAAGGACTTGCGCCAGCAGCGGGCCGAGAATCGACAGCAGCAACGCGATGACGAGGAGGATGAGTTGCGCCTGTCCGCCACCGCGTGAATCGGAACGCGACCGTGCGCGTCCACCCAGCCGCATCGTACGCCAGATGATTTCCGCGAGCACGGCGATGGAACCGAGCATGACGGCGGCGAGCATCATGAACTGCACGTCCTGGTTTTTCAGGTGGCCTGTCTCGTGCGCGATGACGCCTTGCAGTTCGTCGCGGTTGAGCCGGTGGAGAAGACCGCTGGTGACGCCGATGGTGTAGGTTTCAGGCGTGCGGCCAAACGCGAACGCGTTGGGCGATGGATCCTGAATCAGCAATACTTTCGGCGTGACGGGCAGTCCCGACGCCAGCCGCATTTCCTCGACGATGTTGAACAGCCGCGGGCAGTCGTCGCGGCTCAGTTCAGTGCCACCGGCGCCGCCCAACACCAACGATTGCGCGCCGCCGAAGTAGATGCCGAGTTGCACCAGCAGCACGACGACCGCCACGATCAAACCGATGAATCCACCCCCTCCGCCGAAGATCGCCTCACCGCCGCAGTACCCCAGCAGCACGAGCACGACGCCCATCAGCGAGATAAGCATCGCCGAGCGTCGGCGGTTGGCGCGGATTTGTTCCCACATGTGAGCAGGCGGGCGCTGGTGTTACGAGAACGACACCTTCGGCGCTTCGCGTTCGGGGCCGCCCTTGACCTCAAAGAAATCGCGCCGGCTGAACTGGAACATGTTGGCCACGAACATCGTCGGGAACGTCTGTATGCGCGTATTGTAGATCATCGCATTGTCGTTGTAGAACTGCCGCGCGAAGGAGACTTTGTTTTCGGTGGACGTCAGTTCCTCCTGCAAGCCGAGGAAGTTCTGGTTCGCCTTCAACTCCGGGTAAGCCTCCGCGACGGCGAACAGCGATTTCAACGCACCCGTCAGCATATTCTCCGCCTCGGCTCGCTCGCCAACGCTCTTGGCACTGACGGCCATGTTCCGCGCCTGCGTGACGCGCTCGAATGTCTCGCGTTCGTGCTTGGCGTAGCCCTTGACCGTCTCGACGAGGTTCGGGATGAGGTCGTAACGGCGCTTCAACTGCACGTCAATCTGCGCCCAGGCGTTGTCGAGCTGGTTGCGAAGCTGGACGAGGCCGTTGTAAGTGGCGATCGCCCACACGATCACGATCACCGCGATACCGATCAGGCCGCACAACACCAACAAACCAACACTGGCAGCTATCATGATTCATTCCTCCGTTGTTCAGGTTGCGTTGACAGGTCCCAAAACTTCGTTCAGCAAAGCGATGGCGTGCGTCGCGCCGCTGGCGGGCGGGAACAACACCAACAACTGCCGCAATTCGTTCACGTCGAACCACAATCCGTGCCCGCGCGGACAGCGATCCAGATACAGCGCCTCCGCGCCCGGTCGCGGCACCACGACTTCGCGCAACGTCTGGTCGCAGCGGGGACAAAGGGATTTGCGGCCGCGCGGCGGCGTGCCCGGCTGGTTTTGAAACGCCAGCAGCGGATCGTAGGCAGAGCCGCCCGTTCGCCGCATCAGTGTCTCCAATTCTCCCGCATCCAGCCATAATCCGCGGCAACGCTCGCAAAAATCCACTTCCACCTCCTTGAAGCGGAGGCTGAACAATTGCGCATCGCATTTGGGGCAGACTGGAATCATACCCGTTGACAGACAGGATGAAACGGTCCGCCGGGCGGGTCAAGCTCCATCGGATTGCCGATTGTCGCGGGACACTCCTTCTACTCGGCGCGCGTTGCGTTGTTGCGGCGCGACGGCGTTTCGCGTTACACTGCCGAGCATTGCACGGTGCAAGAATGCGCGACCGCGCGCCTGGCGCAAATGACTGCACCGAAATGACGAGCGTTGAAGGGCTCCAACTTCGGAGCCGGATTAACAGCGGGAAAAATGATGAAGCTCTTCGCAAGCAGTATCGCACTTCTAGCTGCCATCTGTTTCGTTACACCAGCCTTCTCGGATGGCACGACTCCCCGATGGGCGCTGTCCCCACTCGACGACGTGAAAAGGGCAGCCACCAACGGCAACACCGATGCTCAATTGTACATGGGGCAATGCTGCCTTCACGGCCGCAGGATGGCCAAGGATCTAACTGCTGCAGCATTCTGGTTTCGCAAGGCGGCAGAGCAGGGAGATGCCGAGGCACAACGCAATCTGGGTTCCTGCTACAGCAATGGCCAGGGCGTGAAAAAGGATCCTGCCGAGGCGGTGAAGTGGCTTCGTATGGCAGCAGAGCAAGGTGACGCCGCCGCCCAATGCGACCTCGGAATCTGTTACTTCCTTGGCGAAGGTGTGCCTGTAAACGCCGAAGAAGCGGTCAAGTGGTATCGCAAAGCCGCCGGGCAGAAGTATGCCCCGGGACAATTCAACCTTGGCAGTTGCTACACCGACGGCAAAGGCGTGGGAAAGGATCTCGCGGAAGCAGCGAAATGGTATCGCAAAGCCGCTGAACAAGGAGCGGCGAGGGCCCAATACAATCTCGGCATGTTCTATGAATACGGATATGGCGTGGCCCAGGACTATGCGGAAGCGGTGAACTGGTATCGCAAGTCGGCCGAACAGGGAAATGCCAAAGCAAGGATCAGCCTCGCCGACTGCTATGCGAAGGGTCATGGTGTGACCCAAAATCCGGTGGAGTCTTACAGGTGGTTGAACATGGCCGCAACACAAGGGGACCAGACAGCCAAGGAGCGGCTGGCAAAAACAGAGAAACAGATGACTCCCCAGCAGCTCGCGGAAGCACAGCGATTGCCTGCGAGCCTTTCCTTGATGTCATCGTCAGGAGCCCCTCCGATCCAAAGTGGATCGGCCCTGGAACTCACCATTGAGACGGACGAAGGCATTATAGACAGCTCGGAAACGGTTTCGTTTACCATTTGCTTCCGCAACGTCAGCACCAACAACCTGCTTCTCAACGGCGGGGTGTTACTGGGCAACGGCAACCAGGTGTGGAGCAGCTTGAAAACCGAACTCAAGAATGAGAGCGGCCAGCAAATACCCATGACATTGGGCATGGAAGGTCCTGTGACAGGTCAAGCTGGCTTCCTCGGAGTGCCGTTGAGTGCAGGAAGCAGCTACAAGCTGCTCGTGAGCGTGCGCGATCATCCCGCGGGTTCTACAGCGCACTTGAAGCCCGGCAAATACGAAATCCTTTGCACTTATCACGGGCAACAGTCTCCCTACCGTGATTCGACGCCGCTGCCTGCCTGTTGGGAGGGCAAAGTGCAATCGAACATCTTGAGAATCAAAGTGCTTCGCCCCAACCTGCTGTTCCGTTTGTGGGATATTATACGCTGATGCCCTTCCTCAGGCAGTTACTCGAGCAATCCCTGTAGTTCCTCCCACGTCAGGCTCTGCGCGAAGGCTTCGTCACTCGTGAGCGTGCTGGCGATCAACTCCTTCTTCCGTTCCTGCAAGCGCACAATCTTCTCTTCGACCGAGCCGACCGTGATGAGCTTGTAGCTCGTGACGATGTTCGATTGGCCGATGCGGTGCGCGCGACCGGTAGCCTGATCTTCCACGGCGGGATTCCACCACGGGTCGAAGTGAATCACCGTGTCGGCTCCCGTGAGGTTCAGGCCGGTGCCGCCAGCCTTGAGGCTGATGAGGAAGACCGGAATGTCTGGCGAGTTCTGGAACCGCCGCACTTCACCCGCACGATCCACGGTGCTGCCATCGAGGTAGCAGAACGCGATCTCCCGCTCGCGCAGCGCGGCCTCGATGAGTTTCAGCAAACGCACAAACTGGCTGAACACCAACACGCGATGCCCGCCGTCGCGCGCTTCCTCGATCAACTCCAGTCCCATCTCCAGTTTCGCCGACGGTTCCCGCCAGGTCCTGTTCTCAAGGGCCGGCAGCAAATCGAGATGACAACACGCCTGGCGCAGCCGCATCAGTGCCGTCAGCACCGCGAAGCGCCGCTGCACCTCGCTGCCCTTGCCCGCGTGCTCAAAGACCTCGCGGCGGCCCTGGTCGAGGAGCGACTGATAAACCGCCTTCTGCTCGTCGGTCATTTCGCATAGCGTGACCTGCTCTATCTTCGCCGGCAGGTCGCTTGCGACCTCGGTCTTCATGCGCCGCAGCACGAAAGGCCGCAGCCGCTGCCGCAGCCGTCGCATCGCCGCCTCGTCGCCGTCCTTCGCGATCGGAATCTCGTAGCGGCTTCGGAACTCCGTTGCCGGACCCAGATAGCCGGGCATGAGGAAATCAAAGATGCTCCAGAGATCGTATAGCGAGTTCTCCATCGGCGTGCCTGTCAGCACGAACCGCCGTTCCGCTTTCAGCGACTTCACCGCCTGCGCGTTCTGGCTGAAACGGTTCTTAATGTGCTGCGCTTCGTCGAGAATGACTGTATCGAACTCCAACGCAGCATATTGCTCCACGTCGCGCCGCAACAACGCATAGCTGGTGATGACCAGATCGTGCTCGCCAATCGCGCTGAACGATGCGTGCCGTTTCGGTCCATGCAACAAGAGCGTCCGCAACTCAGGGGTGAACCGGACCGCCTCCGCCTGCCAGTTCGTGACAACACTCGTCGGGCAAATGACCAACGATGGTTTGCATTTCGCATCTGCCGATTTTCGCAACGACAGATAGACGAGCGCCTGCAACGTTTTGCCGAGGCCCATCTCGTCAGCAAGAATGCCGGCCAGCCCGTTCTCGCCAAGGAAGTGCAGCCAGTTCACGCCTGTCGTTTGATAGGGCCGGAGCCATTGACGAAACCGATCCGGCATGGCCAGCTCGCGCATCGCCTGGAGGCGCGAGGGCGGCTGCCAGTTCGAGCGCGGCGAGATCTTCCACGGCCCGTCCCGCAACGCCTCGTCGAGATAACCGCCAAAGCGACGGTTCACCTTCAATCCCTCGCCCATCTGGCTGGCCTGGCAGTCGTAGATGACTTCCTGCAACTCCTCCACGGCCGCCGTCGGCACAAGCGCAATTCGGCCGTCCTCCATCCGCTCGTGCGACACGCCGCGTTGTAGCATCCGCTGCACCTCCGCGAGTGAGAGCGATGGCGCGCCGCCCGCTTGTTTGAACTGCACGTCCACCGCAAGCCAGTCCTCGCCCGATGATGTCACCGCCACCTCCGGCTCGATGACCTCGCACCGTTTGAAGAATGAGGTCATCCGCTCGCCAAAGATGATGTCCCATCGCGCCCGCCAGGGCCGCAATCCGTTGGCGAGAAAATGGCCAACGCGGTTCTCGCCAGCGAGCGCGTAAAGCTCCGGCCATCGCTCGCTCGGCTGGAATCCCGCCGCGAGCACTTGTTTTTGTGCGCGCTGCTCCGCCGCGATGTCGCGCGTCCAGTAGCGCAACGGATGCGACGCATCGGGAAACCACTCGCGTTTGGGTTCGGCACCCGCACCCGGCTGGCCGCGGAGCGGGAAAACCTGGTCGTCGTAGACCGCTTCGAGCTGCACCGTCAAACCCATCAGCGCGCCCTCCAGCGTCGCCCGGATGCGTGGCGGGCGCGGAGCGAACTGGAGGCGCGCGAAGGCGTCGTTCAACACCAACTCGACGTGCTTTTCCAGCGTCGGCAGCTCGCGCTCGTAAAAACGTGCGAATTGTTCGCGCGACAGCGTCATCTCGCCGCGAGCGAGCGTTTGATACGCCGGGGGCAAAGGGTTCGCCCGCTCCAACACCGCGCCATCGAATACCCATGCGCCCAGCGCCTCGCCTGTCCGCGTCGTCACCTCCGCGAGCCGCAGCTTCAGCTCGCCCGAGGGCTGCAAATCGAGAAACAACTTTGGCTGCGCCTCACCGCCGCGCACATCCAGCTTGCTCTGCGTGCCGCGCGTGACGCGCGGATGCCCCGACAGCGCGACAAACAAACCGTCGTAATCTTGCGCACCGAGCTGCCACATCCCGACCGAACCACCGCTGATTTTCTCAACCGCCGCGATGAGTTTTTCGTCCGCGTCGTTGACGATGTAAGGCGCGGCGGGTTGATGCGGCACCGCATCGATGGGTTTGAACGGCCCGCCGTTGATGCTGCCTTTCAAGAACACCATTATGGCGCCGCTTCGCCACGCCTTCGGCAAATCAACTGGCAGCGAGACCGACAGCTCCAGACTTTGGCTCGCATGCGGCGCGTCCTCGCGGGAAATACGACTGAGCTTCGGCCCGGCCACTGCGGACGATGACGAAGGTGTGGAATCCGGAACACGGTTTACGACCGGCGCAACAGGGCGCGGCTTGTCGCGGTTCAAATACGCATGGACCAGCGCGACGACGTGCGAACAGATCGCGCCATCGCGTTGCGCCTGGCGGCAACTGCACAGGTTCTCGATGCCGAAGACACCCGGTGCAATCTTCAGTCGCGCCCGCACCGTCGCGCCGCCTACGCGCACCATGCCTTGCAGTAATGGAGGATTGAACTCGACACCCAACACACAGCCGGATTCCGCCAGCGTGCGACCTTCCTTTGACGCACGCCAGTCGCCAAGCTCACGCAACAGCTCGGCCGTGATTTGCGGCTGGTTGTCTTTCTTGTCCGGCATCGTCTGGGATGATTGGCTGGAATGACGGCGCTTGCAAGCGGCGTGTGATTGGATACCGCCACGCCCGTCGCAGGTGATCCATTCAAAGGCAGCAGTTCAATGGGCAGCTTCGACGACGACGGTTCCGCCCAAACCCGCTTGCTGGCCGCGCTTGGCCTCGACCAACACGCTTAACGTCACCTCGCCTTTGCGAGGCGGAAACTTGACCGTCAACGTGCCGCTTTCCATTTTGTTTTTCTTGCCGAGCAGTTTGTCATCGAGCCACACGGCGGCTTTGCCAGCGACCTTCTTGAATACGATCCGGCCTCCGGAGGTTCCGACGGCAGCGGGCGGCTGGAAGCGGGTGCGGAACACAGCCCACGCGCCCTCGGCGAATGGCTGGAGTTTGCCAGGTTGCACGGGCGCCCAACTGTTCATGTCGCTGTCGGCGAGTTGTTGGTTCGGGTCTGGCGCGCTGGCGGTCACGGGCGACATGCGCCACTTGGTCAGCGAGAATACCGGCGGCAGCATCGGCACAAACGGCCGCGAGTCGGCGGTGTTCACTTGGATCGTCACCTCAGCGGGCTTGAGCCCCTCGGCTTTTGCGCGCAGCACGAGCGGACCGCGCGCGCCGTGGTGTGTCTGGACGATCACTTGGGCAAGGCCATTGAACAAACTGCGGCGTTTCGCCTTGTCGGGTTCGTGCGAAACCGGGTCGCCATTGCCCACACCGATGATCGCACCGGGACCGGACAATTCAAACTCCACCGGCAGATTGGCGGTCGGCACGGCACGGCCCTGCGCGTCGCGCACCCGGACAGTGACGGGCTGAGCGTCTTCGCCGTCGCCCGCAAGCGCCGGCCGGTCAGGCAACAGTTGCAGCACGACGGGCGCGCCGGTGGTTTCCACGGCGGTCCGCGCAACGACTCCACCATTCTTCTTGGCAACAGCGTCGAGTTTGCCAGCCGCGTAGGGCACGTCCCATGCGACCATCTCGAACTTGTCCACTGGCTTCTCGCCGATGAGCTTGCCGTTGAGGCTCAGCGCAACGGTGTCGGCATTGGAGAGCGCCATGACTTTGATGGGCTGGCCCTCGCGGCCCGGCCAGTTCCAATGCGGCACGAGTTGCAGCACAGGCCGGTTCTTGATCCACTGCGCCTGATGCAAGTAGAAGGCTTGTTTCGGGAAACCGCACAGGTCCACGCAACCAAACACCGAACTGGCCGACGGCCACGCGAACGGCGTCGGCTCGCCGTGGTAATCGAACCCGGTCCAGATGAACCCACCCGCCAGGAACGGTCGCTTCGCGATGGCGCGCCATGCCTTGCGATGCGTGGCGCCCCACGGCGCAGCCTGTTCATCGTAGCAATCCATGATGTGGCGCTCCTGATCGGTGCGGTATTCGCCGCGCGTCTGGAACGCTGACGTATCCTCGGAACTGGTCAGCGGCAATTTCGGGTTGGCGGCGTGGAATCGGTCGTAGTCGCGAATCTGGTAGTTAAACCCCACCACATCCACGGCGTGCGCGACGTTGAGGGGACTGAAAAACCCGCCGTTCATCGCGGCAGTGACAGGGCGCGTGGTATCGAACTGCTTCACGACGGTAGCCATGCGGCGCACCATTTCATAGCCGTTCTCGGTGCCCTGCATCGGCTCCTCGTTGAATACAGACCAGAGGATGACGCTCGGATGGTTGCGGTCGCGGCGCAGCATCCACTCCAACTGTCGCAAGTATTCCGGCGTGCAGTTGAAATTGCGGTTCTCGTCCATGACCAACACGCCGAGCCGGTCGCACGCGTCGAGAAACTCCGCGGCGGGTGGATTATGCGAGCAGCGGTGCGCGTTGGCACCCATCTCTTTCATCCGGCGCAATCGAAACTCCCAGAGCGAATCGGGCATCGCCACCCCGACGCCGGCGTGGTCCTGATGATTGCAAACGCCCTGAAGTTTCAGCGGCTTGTCGTTCAGGAAGAAACCCTGATCGGCGTCGAAGCGAAGCGTTCGGAAACCGCAGGTAGTCGTTACCTCGTCGAGCGGCGCGCCATCGCGTTTGACGACAGTGCGTACGCGGTAGAGCGTCGGCTCGTCCACTGACCAGAGCCTCGGAGATTCCACCGGCAACGAAAGCTTCGTAACGCTTTCGCCCAGAGGCTTGACAGTCGTTTGGACGGCACCTTGGGCGACCGTCTTACCATCGGGATCGGTAAGCGTGACGGCGACCTCGACGGAAGCCGGATCACCGCCGGAATTGGCGAGCGTGGCCTCGACTGGCAACGACCAGCGGCCGTCGGCTTTGCGGACGGGATTGGCGAACACGCCGTCGGTGACGATGTGAACGGGATTGCGCTTCACGAGCCACGTGTGCCGGTAGATGCCCGCGCCTTCATACCACCAACCTTCCATGACGTTAGCGTCCACACGCACGACGATGGTGTTGACGTGGTCGCCAAACTGCGCGAACGGCGTGATATCAATATAGAACGAGGTGTAGCCGCACCAGTTGCGGTGAACGACAGTCCCGTTGAACCAGACTGTGCAGTGTGTGGCGACGCCGTCGAACTGAAGCTCCAGATGCCGGCCGCGATCGGATGGGTCGAGCTTGAACTGCCGCCGATACCAGCCAAAGCCACGCGGGCGGTAGCCTTGCGAAAGATTGGCGTTCTGGTCAAACGGCCCCTCGATGGCCCAGTCGTGCGGCAGATCGAGATGCCGCCAGTCCGCGTCGTCGAACTCCGGCGCAGCCGCGCCCCAGGCTTTGCCGGCCTTGGCGTTGTGGTAGGTGTCACCGTGTCCCTGGATGACCGGAAATGGCACGTCGCCGAGGTGGAACCGCCAGCCGCGGTCAAGGGAAAGCCGCTCGCGGGGAACGGAGGACTTGGGATCGTCGGCGGCGAGGGTGGTCAAACCTGAACCGAGCAGCACGACAACGAGCAGGAAGGAAAGTTTAAGTTTCATGGCGTGAACTCATTCCATCTGGTTTATCGTGCAAGGAAGTCGCCCGCGTCAAGCGCCAGACGAGGCTCCACGAAACAAAGTTTTCTCTCGCGGAACGGCAGTTTCAGATTGCTTTTGCCGGCAAATCGGCTAGAAAGCGCGGCCAACTTGCAGCCCATGCGGCTGGAGAACGAGCGTCGAGAAACACCTGCTGCGCGCGCCGGACGAACGGAAGCGACAGCGGATCGGACAGCAACAAGATAAGGAGTAACGAACATGCTTGGATGTGACTTGGGAACGTTGTTCAAGGTGACAGTGGCAGGCGGATCTTATCAGGAAGGATTGACGACGCATTTGCAGGGAGTGCCGCCGGGTTATCTGATCACCGAAGAGGAAATCTATCGCGACCTGTTGCTGCGCAAGCCAGGCCAGGGCGAACTGAGTTCGCCGCGGCGCGAGCCGGACGTGCCGGTCATCTACAGCGGTGTGAACTGCGCCGACACGATGCCCGGTTTCCACAATGAGAGCCACACCAACGGCACCCCGATGGTGATCCTCATTCCGAACCTCGACCGCCACTTCGAACACATCGAGGCTTATCGCGCCACCAATCGCACGCCGCGCCCCGGTCACGCCAGCTATGCGAGTTACGTCAAATACGGTCAGTGCGACGACTCCATCGGCGCGGGATTTTTCAGCGGGCGCTACACCGCCACCATCGTCGCGGCCGGCGCGGTCGCCAAGCGCATTCTCAAGGAGGTCGGCATCGAAGTGACCGGCTACGTCAAGGAAGCCGCCGGCATTCGCATGCCCGACCTGCCGCTGGAGGAAATCCGGACGAAGGTCGCCGCCTACAAGGAATTTCGCCGGCGTCACGACCCGGTGTATGCCGCGCTGTTTGCATCCGGCAAACTCAAGCCGGAGATGCGTTTCCTCCAGAAGATGGCGGTACTGGCGGAGTTTGAGAAGGAAGTGCCTGATCTGCCGAAGAAGATGAAGATCGGCCACGTGGATGAGGAAGCCATCGAAAAGGAACTCGGCATCCATCCAAAACTCAACTGCCCTCACCTCGAAACCGCCAAGGCGATGTTTGACCGGATCATCGAGATCACCAAACAAGGTGACTCCACCGGCGGCGTCGTGGAGATCGTCGCGACGGGCGTGCCGGCCGGCATGGGCGAGCCGGTGTTCCGCAAACTCGACGGCGAACTCGGCCGCATGATGAGCATCGGTACCATCAAGGCCGTCGAGAGCGGCGCCGGTTATGCGACGAAGGACATGACCGGCTCGCAGGACAACGACCAGATGGAGATTGTGAACGGCAAGGTCGCCTTCCGCTCCAACAACGCCGGCGGCATCACCGGCGGTTTGACGACCGGCCAACCGATCGTCTGCCGCCTCGTGGTCAAGCCCACGCCCACGATCGCCAAGCCACAGCATACCATTGACAAGGTGTCGCTGGAAAACGCCGTCCTGTCGGCGGTGACCCG
>Ga0265297_10002757_pt1 | contig 34279 bp, 31 predicted proteins | sample Munlanlwell13791_FD_192502 | JGI IMG/M metagenome (GOLD analysis project Ga0265297, IMG submission 192502) | Leachate microbial communities from a municipal landfill in Southern Ontario, Canada - Leachate well 137-91 | ecosystem: Engineered > Solid waste > Landfill > Unclassified | place... | reverse complement strand
GGGGGTGCTCATACCGAAGAGGCCACACCCGTTCCCATTCCGAATACGGCCGTTAAGCTCTTCTGGGCCAATGGTACTTCCTTCGCAAGGAGGTGGGAGAGTAGGTCGGTGCCCCCATTGTCTTCTTCTTGCGCTTAGCGCAAGAAGAAGAAATTCCAAATCACAAATCCCAAATTCCAAAGAAACCTCAAATTTTATAATTCCAAACAAAAAATTGAAATTCAAAAATCCTCAATCTATCTTTAGTCAAAGACGTTCTCATTTTCCCTCTTGATTTATCTCTTCAAAGTTATAAAATATTAACAAAGTGTAATATTGTTTTTAGGTAAAAAACGGAGGTAAAATGAAAAATTTTATTATCTTTCTATCCATTATCGTTAATATATTTATTTTTCTTCCCGTCTTTTCCCAAGAAACGATAACCATTACCACCTACTACCCCGCACCCTTTGGAATATATGAAGAACTACGCAGCAAGCGTGTGGCAATAGGAGATAACTATGTCAACAGTAACTATTGTTGGGGTACCGGCTGTACAAATCAGGTTAGTCCTGAGGTAGACCTCGCCGTAGAAGGAAGTACCACTATCGGAACATTTCAGCGCAGAAATACACTATCGTACCCCTCGCTTTATGTAAACGGCTTTATTATGACTGGAACGGATAGCGCTTCTAATGCAATTCCCGGTTTTATTCATGGTACAGCTTCAAGCGACCCAACAAATTTTGACGAGGAACTTGTAATTGGTATAGGCGGATATGACCGCAATAACGATGGTGCTATTAACAAACTAGATAATGGTGATAATCGCAGTAAGATATGGATTGGTCCGGAACCTGACGATGGAGGGCTGGGGCAAATTGTTCTTGATGCAAAAACTGTATATGTTCAGCATGCTAATCTCGGTGTAGGCACTGACGATCCTAAAGCGAAATTAGACGTTAATGGTGAAGTAAAAATAAAAAGCTCTGGTTTAAGTTGTAATGGAGATACTAAAGGGGCGATGAGATATTATAATAATGAAATACAGTTTTGTCATAATAATCGTTGGCAAGCTGTAGGTCATTCAATTGCCTGTGACTTTGAAGGAGTTTGGATTTATTGGGATGACAAGGCCGATGGAAATGATTTCGGAGTTGTTTGTAAGAGCGGAAAAGTTGAAAGATGGTGCAATTATCCCGCTGGAGCCCAAAAAGGACTGCATCCTAATGTTTATGACTGCAATTGTAGCGGTTGCTTGTAACAAAAAGATCAATTATAGTTTTTAACTGCTATTTGCCCACAACGATTAATTTACATGATATGTAGTATTAGATTTTCTGTCTACGGAGAAATCTATCGGATACGTCAGGTAAAGCTGTCAACTTCCAATTTATACACAAGAAGAACTGGGCGTATATTAATTTCCAATTTCAGTTTGTTTTATCGCCTTTTTCTCGTTTTCTCAAGAAACTATTGCCGTTCATTTTATCAAGACTAAATTTACCAATAAAACATGGACAGAACCTATTTAACCCGCGAAGGCTACGAAAAGCTCATGCATGAGCTTGAACATTTGAAAATTGTAAAGCGTAAAGAGCTATCTAGCGCGGTTGAACATGCAAGATTGCTCGGCGATTTAAAAGAAAATGCAGAATATGATGCTGCGAAAGAAGCCCTTGCTTTTAATGAAAAACGAATACATGAACTTGAAAATAAACTAAGTACAGCGGAGATAATAGAAGATAATGCTGTTTCTACTGGAGCGGCGTGTTTGGGCACAAAAGTTAAAATCATTGATTTGGATAGTAATGAAGAGGTTGAGTATAGAATGGTAGGGCCGGATGAAGCAGACCCGGCTAATGGTTTTATTTCCATAAGTTCACCTGTCGGTCGCGCCCTCTTGGGGCATAAAGAAAACGATGTGCTAGAGATAAATATTCCCGCAGGAACCCTCAAATATAAGATAGTTAAAATTTCCAGCTAAGCTACAAAACAACAGTATTTGCCCTCCGAAACCAATTGACACTACTACCTTTTTGTGATAATTTACCAGATAAATTAAACTTTTATATCAATGAAAAAATCCAAAAAAGCAAAAATTGGTATTATTGGCTGCGGAAACATGGGCAGGGCGATTGCGGAAAGAATTAAATCCATATTCAAAACTGTTATTTTTGATAAAGATGCAGCTAAAACCAGAAATATCACAAAGGTGATTACGGCACCTAATCTAACTGAATTAGTGAATATAGCTGACGTTGTTATCCTTGCGATAAAACCACAAGATTTTAATGAAGTTTTAGGCGAGATTAAAAACAGCATCGATAATAAATTGGTAATTTCAATTGCAGCCGGCATATCGACAAAATATATAGAAAAGATTCTTGGTAAGGCGAGGGTGATAAGAGTTATGCCTAATTTGCTCGTGAAAATCGGGGAAGGCGTAACCGCTTTATGTAATGGAGAATTTGCGACAGCCGACGATTTGGGACTTGCGCAGGAAATTTTTGATAAAGTCGGCACAACCATTGTGTTAGAAGAAAAAATGATGGACGCTGATACGGCATTTTTAGGAAGCGGTCCGGGATTCCATTTCGATTTATTAAGCCGCATCGAGAAAGAAAGATGGCCTGAATTTACTGAGAACGAATTTATTCCTAGCTTTGCCGCTTCTGGAGAAAAGGTTGGATTCTCTAGGGAACAGGCAAAATTATTCGCTGAATTAATAGCAAAAGGCGATCTTGTATTGCTTGAAGAATTAAACGAGTCTCCAGGCGCCCTGTGTATCAGAGTTACATCCAAGGGCGGCACTACAGAAGCAGGATTAAAAGAGCTGAAAGGCGATGTTGAGCGTTTGCCGAATGCAGTAGAAGCTGCAAGAAAAAGAGCTGAAGAATTATCAAATGAAGCAGCAACTTTTCAAGCCAAAAGGCGTAGAAAAGTTGCGTAGCTGAATTTGACCCCCACACAAATATTTGGAGTGGGTTTTTATAAAAGATATGTTTAGGAAACAAGCAAATAAATCAAAGTTGACGATAAATACAAACATTGGTGTGGGGGGTTAATTCGCACTATCATTTTTTCTGCGCCACAACTGCTTGAAAAAAATGATGTGCTCATTAAGGAGTTGATATGGAAATAATAGGCATAATCGGCGGAAGCGGGCTTTATAATCTTGATGGTATCAAGATAAAGAAAGAAATTGCAATTGCTACGCCTTTCGGTAAGCCTTCTGATAAATTCATCATTGCTGAATTTGAAGGCAGGGAAGTAGTATTTTTGCCCCGCCATGATAAACGCCACTCTATAAATCCTACAGAAATAAACTACAGGGCAAATATCTATGGTATGAAGAAACTTGACGTTGGAAGGATTATTTCCGTTACTGCCTGCGGTTCACTTAAGGGCGAATATAAACCATTGGATTTTGTTATACCAACGCAATTTATAGACCGGACAAATCAGGCAAGAAAACAAACTTTTTTCGACAAAGGAGTTGTAGCGCATATAAGTTTTGCTCATCCGGTTTGCGAGGATTTAGCTAAAATAGTATATGTTTCTGCGGAAAAGAAAGGTGTAACCGCGCACTACGGAGCTACTTATGTTAACATGGAAGGCCCGCAATTTTCTACTTTAGCTGAGTCTAATCTTTACCGCAGCTGGGGTATGGGAATTATTGGAATGACTAATATGACCGAAGCCCGCCTTGCGCGCGAAGCAGAAATCTGCTATTCAACTTTAGCGGCAGTAACCGATTACGATTGTTGGCATGAGGCTGAAGAGACTGTAACTGTTGAAATGATTATTGCTAATCTTTGCAAAAACGTGGAAAATTCCAAAGAGATAATAAAAGAAATAATAAGGAAACTGCCAAAAGAACGCACGTGTGGCTGTAAAGATGCTTTAAAATACGCTATTATCACGAATAAAAAATTTATTCCCAAAGAAATAAAAGCTAAGCTTAAGGTAATCGCGGGTAAATACATCGGTTAAACGCAGGCCAAAGACCGAATGTTTGGAAAATAAATGGTTACGTTAATCGGTTGCGGTTGCGCAACTCGTATCGGTTGCGTTAAGCGTCGTTCGTCATTTAAAACGCAACCGATTAACGATAGACGAAACGAGCTGCGCAACCGGTAAACGGAAAACGCAACCGAATAAAATATATGAGTATATTAGTAGTCGGTTCAGTGGCTTTGGATACAATTAAAACACCATACTCAAGATGTGAGGATGTATTAGGCGGTTCTGCCACTTTTTTTTCTTTTAGCGCCCGTTTTTTCAGCCAGGTTAATCTTGTTGCTGTCGTGGGCAATGATTTTCCTACCAAGTATCTTAAGCTATTTAGGGAAAAAGGAATTAATCTAACTGGGTTAGAGGTAGCAGATGGCGAAACGTTTCGCTGGGAAGGCGAATATGACTGGGATTTTAACAGCGCTAAAACTATTGCCACACACCTTAATGTTTTTTCTGATTTCGACCCAAAAATGCCCGCAGAGTACAAACATAGCAAGTACGTTTTTCTGGCTAATATCGACCCGGAAATTCAGGAGCGTGTATTAAGGCAGGTAATATGCCCAAAGCTTGTTGCTTGTGACACCATGAATCACTGGATTGAAAGCAAAAAGAAACAATTAACCAGATTTTTGAAAAAAGTAGATATTTTATTTTTAAACGACGCTGAGGCCCGCCAGCTTTCCGAAGAAAATAATTTGCTTAAAGCGGCTAAAGCTATATTTCGATTCGGCCCTAAACGTATAATTATAAAAAAAGGAGAGCACGGAGCATTGTTGTTCTCAAAAAATTCTATTTTTTGCGTTCCGGCATTTTTGCTGGAGGAAGTTTACGACCCAACTGGCGCGGGAGATACTTTTGCCGGAGGAGTTATAGGTTATTTGGCTAGTAACAGGAATTTAAACGATGATAGCCTTCGCCGTGCTATTGTCTATGGAAATATAATGGCTACTTTTGCCGTTGAAGATTTCGGGCCATGGCGGCTGGTTAGCTTGACAAAGCCAGAGATAGAAAAACGTTTAAGGGTTTTCAAGCGGCTAACTTATTTTTAATGAATTAGCTATGTATCACGTAACACGTATCAGGTATCAGGCTTTTTAAAACGTGTTACCTGTTACCTGATACGTGAAACAATATACGATTTATGAATCAACTCAACTACAAAGATACTTTAAATCTACCAAAAACTCAATTTTCCATGAGGGCAAACCTTTCGGTGTTGGAGCCAAAGATGCTTTCTTTTTGGAAAAATCTTGGCATTTACGAAAAAATCAGGCTCGCACGTAAAGGCAAAGATAAATTCGTCCTTCATGACGGCCCTCCTTATGCGAATGGGTCAATACATATAGGCCACGCTTTAAACAAAATTCTTAAAGACATAATTACCAAATATATGATTTTAAAAGGCGCGGATTGTCCTTCAGTGTTTGGATGGGATTGCCACGGCTTACCGGTTGAGCATCAGCTGTTTAAAGAGTTAAATAAAACCAAGCATGACGTAGACATATCTGACTTTCGCAAGAAAGCAAAAGATTTTGCGTTGAAGTTCGTTGAGCTTCAAAAAGAAGATTTCAAGCGCCTTGGGATATTCAGCGACTTCGATAATCCGTATTTAACACTTAACCCCCAATATGAATATAACGTTATAAAATTGTTAGAGCTGCTTACCAGGCAAGGATATATTTATCGAGGCAGAAAGCCGGTTAATTGGTGCTCGTCCTGCGAAACCGCATTAGCTGAAGCAGAAGTTGAATATTACGATAAGCAATCAAATTCAATATATGTGCTTTTTCCTGTTGAGAACGATAATAATATTCTTGGCGATAATGTGTGTTTTCTTGTTTGGACAACAACGCCTTGGACGCTTGTTTCGAACGTTGCGGTTGCCGTGCATCCCGAGTTTACTTATTCGTTAGTTAAATTCGAAGGCAAATCCATAATTGTAGGGAATGATTTATTGCCTTCTTTAGAGAAGAAATTTGATAAAAGCCTTAGCATAATTAAATCATTCAAAGGCAAAGAGTTTGAACATATTTCATTAACGCATCCTTTTTTGCCGAGAAAATCCAATGTTGTGCTCGCTGATTTCATTTCCAGAGAAGAAGGCAGTGGTTGTGTTCATATCGCGCCAGGGCATGGCGCTGAGGATTTTTCACTTACAAAGAAATATGATTTACAGGTTATTATGCCGGTAAACAGTAAAGGCCGGTTTGAGGAGCCTTCTGATTTTGCCGGAAAAAATATAGAGGAAGCAAATAAAATTGTTTTAGAAAAACTCACAGCCAAAAATTTTCTCATAAAGCATGAGAAAATATCCCATTCTTACCCGCATTGCTGGCGTTGTAAAAATCCTATAATTTTCCGTGCTACATTTCAATGGTTTCTTAATGTTGACCATAATAATTTGCGTAGCAAAGCATTGGATGAAATAGACAATGTTAAGTGGATACCTCTATCGGGAAAAGAAAGAATGAAGGGGATGGTTGCAACAAGGCCTGATTGGTGCCTTTCGCGGCAAAGGCTATGGGGTATTCCAATTCCTGCAGTAAAATGCGAAAAATGCGGCAATGTAATCCTGAACGAAAATGTGCTTAAAAAATGCGCAGAAATTTTTAAAGAGAAAAGTTCTGATTCGTGGTTTAATTTAGAAATCAATAATTTTCTTCCGAAAGGATTCGCCTGTGATAAATGTAAAGCAACCGAGTTTACGAAAGAATTCGATATCCTCGATGTCTGGTTTGAATCCGGAGCAAGCTTTTTTTCCGTGCTCAAAGATAATCCGGACCTTGGTTTTCCGGCGGATATGTATCTTGAAGGAAGCGACCAGCACAGGGGTTGGTTCCAGGTATCTCTACTGCCTTCGGTAGCTATAGAAGGGAAAGCGCCTTTTAAAAGTATTCTAACTCATGGTTTCGTAGTTGATGGCGAAGGCAGGAAGATGTCAAAATCTTTAGGCAACGTGATTGCCCCGCAGGAAACTATAAAACAATACGGAGCAGAAATTTTACGCCTGTGGGCAGCTTTTAGCGATTACAGTGAAGATGTCAAAATATCAGACAATATAGTCAAGCAACTCGTTGACATCTACAGGAAAGTTAGAAATACCATAAAATTTATGCTTGGTAATCTCTATGATTACGATCCTAAACAGAATAAAATAAGTTACGAAGATCTCTTAGAGGTTGATAAATTAATGCTTTCAAAAACTATGGAGTTTTACCGGCGCGTTACGGAAAATTACGAAAATTATAGTTTTTATAAGGCCTGCCAGGAAATTTTTAACTTCTGTAATCTTGAACTAAGCTCTTTTTATCTTGACATTTTGAAGGATAGACTATATACTTTCTCTCCGAATTCAAAAGAAAGGCGTTCGTGCCAATTTGTTATTTATAATATCGTTAATGTTCTTTTAAAATTGATAGCTCCTATTATTTCTTTTACCGCGGAGGAAGCTTTTTCTGCTGCTATTTCATTGTTCGGCGGAAAGGAATCAATTTTTCTCTCGCAACTAAGCGAAAGTTATCATCCTGAGTGGGTGGATGAAGGGCTATCAAAAAAATGGCAGGCTATCTTTGAGCTAAGAGATAAGGTGCTTAAGGAGATAGAGGGTAAACGCGCGGCAGGCGCAATCGGAAGCTCTCTTGAGGCGGAAATTTTTCTTAAATTCAAAAATAAAGAGTTTGTCTTTTATAAGGAATACATAGATATCCTGCGGGAAGTTTTTATAGTTTCTGCGGTGACAATTGAGGAGGGAAACCCGCAAATACGGGTAGAAAAGACGGCTAAAGAAAAATGTCTACGTTGCTGGAATTATAGGGACAATCTGGGAAGCGATAAAGATTTTCCCGGCACGTGCTTACGATGCGTTGAAGCATTGAAGAAATAGAAGCGGATATCCGCGGATATTGACGCGGATAAACGCAAAAATAACTGTGCGTACATCTGCGTTTAGATCCGCGGTAATCCGCATCTATAGTCAAAGGAGGCTATTAATAATGAAGACTCATTTATCAGCTAAGGAATTAAAAGAGTATAAAGAAAAACTTATAAATCTTAAAGAAGAAGTCATGGGCAAAATCCGTGAGATTTCCGAAGATACTCTTATGAAGAGCCAGAAGGACATCTCCGGAGATATGTCCGGCTACGGTTTGCATATCGCCGATGTCGCATCGGATAATTATGAAAGGGATTTCAGCTTAGGCTTGGTTTCCGATGAGCGTAAAGTGCTTCTTGAGATAGAGGAGGCATTAAAAAGGATAGAAGCTAAAGAATACGGTGTTTGCCAGATGTGCGAAAAAGTTATCGCCGCCATCCGTTTAAAGTCTATTCCTTACGTGAAGTATTGCAAAAAATGCCAGGAAAAAATGGAAAAAGAAAACAAGCTATAAGCCTTGCTTTTGTATGTGTCGTAGCCTCTTTCGTATTTACCGCTGATTTCTTTATAAAACGATACTTCTTGGCTAATCCTTCCTTTGAATCCATTCCCGTAATAAAAAATATTTTATATCTCACTGTTGTATTTAACAAAGGCGCTGCTTTCGGTATATTGAAAGGAAAAACTTCTCTTTTGATTTATACCGGGGTAATTTTTCTTCTTGTGTTTCTTTTTACCGTTATAAATGAAAGGAGAAAAAGTGTATTTTTTCTTATTTCCTGCGGTTTGATTATGGGAGGAGCCCTTTCAAACCTTTATGACAGGGTTTTTTTGGGTTTTGTCGTTGATTATATAGATATAAGAGTTTGGCCTGTTTTTAATTTGTCCGATTCCGCTATAAGCATTGGTGCCTTCCTTCTGCTGCTTAGCGAATTTCGAAAACCGAAAAAAATATAATATGCAGAACACATTAACTGTCCAGCCTGATTCTAGCGGAGAGCGTTTGGATAAATTTCTGCAGCAAAATTTACAGTCAATTTCGCGGACAAAATTTAATTTACTCATAAAGATGAACCGTGTTCTTGTCGACGGAAAACCGAAAAAACCAAACTATAGGTTAAAAGCCGGACAAGTAATATCCGTAGAAATTGAAGAAGATAAAAAAGATGTATTGAAACCATTTGAATTTAAAGTTAATATTATCTATGAAGATAACGATATTCTGGTTGTAGAAAAACCGACCGACATTATCGTGCATCCGCCGCAACCATCAGTGCAAGATACTTTGGTTAACGCTCTTTTATATATGAAGAAAGATTTATCCAGCATAAGCGCAAGCCGCCCGGGCGTAGTGCACAGGCTGGATCGCGAGACCAGCGGATGTTTGGTGCTTGCGAAAAATAATTTTGCACATCTTAACTTGGTTGAGCAGTTTAGAAAGAGGAAAATTAAAAAAGAATATCTGGCTATCGTCTGGGGCATAGTTAACAAAGATAATCTCGTGGTTGATTTACCTTTACGCAGGGATGAAAAAAATCGGTTGAGGATGAAGGTGAGTTTCCTTCAATCGAAAAAAGCATACACGGAATTTAACGTAAAGGAACGTCTAAATGATTCAACATTCATAGGCATAAACCTGCTGACAGGAAGAATGCATCAAATACGCGTGCATCTTAAATTTCTTGGTTTTCCCATAGTGGGCGATAAAAAATACGGCATAAAAGACGATTATGATGAAATGTTTTTGCATGCCCATAAATTAGGCCTTTTTCATCCATGTACCGGTAAATTTATGGAATTTATATCGCCAATGCCGGAAAGGTTTACGAAGTTCATTAATGAACACAAATAAAATGTCGCAATGGTAGCACGTATCAGGTAACACGTAACAGGTTTTTTAAGACGTGATACATGATGCCTGTTACCTGTGACAATTTAATTAATGAAAAAATATGTATACCATAAAACCCCTACTCAACATTAACAAAACGATAACTGTTCCTCCGGATAAATCTATATCCCACAGAGCGGTTATTCTTTCTTCTCTTTGTAAAGGTAAAACAACCATAAAGCCTTTCATCGAAAGCGATGATATCCTGGCGACTTTAAATTGTATGAAGAAATTAGGAGCAGGGGCGAAATTGACAAAAAAATCACTTACAATTAACAGTGCGGGTATGTATTTTAACCCTAAGCTTAAGAAAACGCCAATTTCGCTTTTTGCCGCTGAAAGCGGCACAACTATGCGTATTTTAAGCGGGCTGCTTGTTTGTCAGAAGTTTACTGCTATATTTAAAGCAGCGCCATCGCTTTCCAAAAGGCCGATGGAACGAGTCATAACTCCTTTAAAGAAAATGGGGGCAATAATCAGCGGCACATTCAAAGATGACAAAATAAGCGGGAAGAGAGATATTTATCCACCGCTGCGCATTGAGCCGGCCAAAAAGATAAAAGCCGGTGAATTTAAACTTGAAATAGCAAGCGCACAGGTTAAATCCGCCATTATGCTCGCTTCACTTTACGCAAATGGAATAACTACAATTACCGAGCCTTACAAGTCGCGTGACCATACAGAACGGATGTTAAAACTTTTCGGCGCAGGCGTAATGGCCAAAGATACAACTATTGCCTGCCAGCCGGTTGAAGGATTGATATCTCCGAAAGAACTATTCATACCCGCAGATTTTTCTTCGGCTGCATTTTTTATCGTATTAGGTTTGATACTAAAAAACAGCCGTTTAATAATTAAAGATGTGAATACTAACCCTACGCGGTGCGGTTTGTTGAATGTGTTAAAACGCATGGGGGCAAATATTAAAATAACAAACGAGAAAAATGCGTACGAGCCATATGCAGATATAGTAGTAGAGAGTTCGCAATTGAAAGCTACCATAGTTGAGCCATATGAGGTGCCATCAATGATTGATGAGATCCCGGTTTTATGCGTAGCTTCCAGCTTCGCAAAAGGTAGGACCGAAATCAAAGGGGTAAAAGAGCTGAAAGTTAAAGAAACAGACAGGGTCAAGTCAATGATGGTCAATTTAAGCAGGGCAGGTGTTGATATTTGTGAGGAATCTTATGGCGATGATTTAAAGATTGTAATCACCGATATAGGCAAGCCCAAGCCCGTAAATTTCGAGAGTTTCCATGACCATCGTACAGCAATGAGCATGATAATTTTTGCTATGGCTTTGGAGGGTGAAAGCAGAATTGATGATACTCGTTGCATTAATAAATCGTTTCCGGAATTTATTTCTTTGGTAAAGTCATTATATAAATGAGATTAATCCATTTTGTCCATAATAAGAAAGAATATTGGGGTATACTCGAAGAAAAAAATATAAAAATTATTAAAGATGAACCCTTTAAAAACATTAAGCCGCTTTCAAAAAAGATTCCGGTAAGCGATATAAAATTTCTACCTCCGGCAAAAGCTACGAAAATTATCCTCATAGGCCTTAATTACAAAAATCATGCGCGTGAGCTCAACATGCCGCTGCCTCAAGAGCCGCTTATTTTTTTAAAACCGCCAACTTCATTAATCGGGCATAAAGATGCAATAATTTACCCAAATTCGGTTAGCCAGCTTGATTATGAGGCGGAACTTGCGATTGTAATAAAAAAAGAAGGCAAAAACATAAAACCGAAAGATACGTCAAAATATATACTCGGATATACCTGCCTTAATGATGTAACCGCAAGAGACATACAAAGAAAAGACGGGCAGTGGACCAGGGCAAAATCATTTGATACCTTTTGTCCTCTCGGGCCATGGCTTGAAACGCAAGTTTCCCCGCAAAACTTAAACATCCGTTCATATCTAAACGGAAAATTGCGGCAGGATTCCAGCACTTCTGAATTTATCTTTCCGCCAGCATATCTGGTGCCATTTATTTCCAGGGTTATGACTCTTTATCCTGGTGATGTAATTTCAACAGGAACACCTTTTGGCGTAGGCCCGATGAAAAGAGGGGATATTATCGAGGTTGATATTGAGAAAGTAGCGAAACTTACTAATTACATAAAATAAAATTCAAATGACTTTTATAACGGCGTGTTGCAAATATTATTTTTTAAGTATATTGCTGGCTACCACGGCTTGCGCATATAGGCCACAGATTATTAAACAGTGTATACCCAAGCAAGAACAATGTTTCTTACCGAAAGAGCCCGCACGCCTTTCTTATGACGAAAAATTAATATACGGCGCTTCCTGGCGCGGCATACCTTCGGCAAAACTTATTTTGCAAATAAAAGGCATAGAAGAAGTTAATAACCGCGATTGTTACCATATAACAGCAACCGCCAATCCGAACAGTTTTTTCTCTATTTTTTTTAATGTTAAATATGAAGTTGACACGTATATAGATAAAGCCAGCGGATTATCTTTAAAATTCCATAAAAAGAAATCTTTTGGGCGCAAAATAAGCGAAGAAACTATTATTTTTGACCGCGACAAAAAAATAGCAAAATGCAAATTTAATGATAACCGCAAAAAAGATGTAGAAATTGGCGAAAATACCCACGATTTGTTATCCTTTTTGTATTATTTTCGCATGAAAGGTTTAGAGCCGGAGGGAACTTACGATTTTAATATCCTCTATGCCGGAAGAATCTGGCCGATTAAAATGAAAGTTAATGGTATATATCTGATGAAGCTTAAAGGTGAACGTATCAATGTATTTTCGGTGAGATTAACTTCCGAGCTGATAAACGCAATAATTGGCAGCCCGGCATTGGATGCGTATGTCAGTGCGAATGAAAAACTTATCCCTGTATTTTTTACGGCAAACACAAGAATAGGCCAATCTGATTCCGTACTCCTAAATTTTGACTGTGTACGGTAAAATATATGAAGACGCATACCCAATACTTAACTTTCAACACAAACGATAAAATAGAATTTATAAATATTACTGAAAAAATTAAAGAAATCATTTCGCAGAGCCAGGTAAAAGAGGGGCTTTGTCTTATTAACGCAATGCACATAACTGCATCAGTATTTATAAACGATGAAGAAGAAGGCTTAAAAAAAGATTTCAAAAAATGGCTTGAAGAATTGGCATCTTCCGGCAAAAAATATTTCCATAATCTTACCGGAGAAAGCAATGCGCATGCCCATCTTAAGCGCACCATTATGGGCAGGGAAGTGGTTTTAGCTATAACTAAAGGAAAATTAGATTTTGGGCCTTGGGAGCAAATTTTTTACGGTGAATTTGACGGCCATCGGCCCAAGAAAGTTATCGTGAAGATAATCGGAGAATAGTTTATATAATCTTAGTTTGTTTTTATAGACTTATCTATCGGTGATGTTATAATAATTGTGTTCTAAATTCATACAAAAAAGGAGGGGGTATAGCATGAAGAAGAAGAATTTTACCCTTAGTGAAATACTGATAGTAGTAGTGATAATTGGAATCTTGGCTACAATAGGTATTCCTTTATATAACAATACAATCGAGAATGCGAAAACGAAAACCTGCGAAATTAACTTAAGAACTATTTTAGGAGCAGTTGAAGCGCAGACCTTAGAGCAGAATAGCTTTCCTGCATCACTGAGCAAGATTAGCGATAAGAATTTTGAAATCGCCTGGGCAAAGGTTTTAAAAGAAGAAGGGGCATTAAAAATCAAGTTGGTTTATTTTCTTGCAAATTTGGATAAAAATGGTTTGGTTTATGCAGCAATAGCAAGTAAGGGGCCTTGGATACATAAGTTTATTGGTGAGGCTAGTACATTAAAGTGCCCCGCTGCCAACGAAGGTATTTCTTACGGTATCAACGCAAGCTTAGCGGGAAAAACATATCAACAATATGTAGCAGAATCGGCAGAAACCGTAATCGTTGGCGATTGTGCCAGCAATACTTTTAAAAACGATGGAGATTTGGATGCAAGGCACAAGGAATATGGTTTGGTTAAATCAGATAGCTATGCGAATGGATGCACAAGGAATAAACAGCATAAAAAGGTCAGGAGAAGTACGAGTGCCAGCACGATGCATGGGCGTTAAGTTAAAGTAATTGCACTTAGGTTAAGAACAGCCAGGTGTATTTTAAATTTGGAGCAATAGCGGTTTAGGCTCTCCAAGTTGGTTAAGATTTTAGCGGGTACGGCCAAAGATAGGCAAAAGTTTTGGTAATTTGAATAAAAAACGTTATATAATCCTTGCGTTAATCTCGATAGTTTCTATCTTACCGCTTTTTTTCTCATTTCCTTATCTTTCACGCCTTTCTCTGGGCCTTGACGATTTTTCAAGCCAAATCTTCTATTCTTTAAACAAAAAAAGTATTGATACAAGCCATATAGTTCTTGTAGCAATCGATGATTATTCTTTTAAAAAAATCGGCCAGAGCTGGCCTATGCGAAGGAGCCTTTATGCAAAGGCTTTAAATATTCTTAATGGGCAAAACGTTAAGGTCGTTGGATTCGATTTGATATTTGAAGGCGAAAGCCCGCTTGCAGCGGATGATGAAGCATTCACTACTGCCATAAAAGATTTTAATGGCAAAGTAATACTTGGGTATTTTTGGGATAAAAGCGGGCTTCATTTGCCCAAGAAAGAATTTATGCAACAAGCTGCACATGGTTTTATTAATTCTCTTTATGATTCCGATGGTATTGAACGAAAATGTATAAGTTACGTTAAATTTAATAATTTTTCCGATGTTTCTTTTGCAATAAAAATAGCCTCGGCCTACAAAAATTATTCGCAAGAACTAATGAATAATATTATTCCCAGGCAAAAGACGGAACCTTTAAATTTTCAGGAAGACGGAATAGAACAACAGTATATATTTGACGTAAATTATCTGGCAAGGCCCAATGATATTAAAACAATATCTTTGTATGATTTGATTAATGAAAATTTTCCCGCAGGGTTATTCAAGGATAAAATTGTGCTTATCGCTCCTACTCTTGGTATAGCCCATGATATTCATAGCACTCCGCTCGGGGTTATGCCCGGAGTTTTTATCCATATCAATATTATTCTGGACATATTGGAAGGCAAACTCGCGGGATTAGTTCCGATAATTATTTCTTTATTTTTGGTAGTAGCAATTCTAATTGTATCCTTATACATCCTAAGTTCTTTCACGTTTCTACGCGGTATTTTTCTTTATCTTGGTACGGTGCTTTGTGTATTGTGGCTTAATATTGTGCTCAGATTTTTTAACTGGTATTTTCCTCTAGGCAACATAATAGTTTGTTCCTTGGTTTTCACGGTGTTTGGAAGTTTTTATAATTACGCGGTTTCTGTAGCATTTCTGGTGCTAATTAAAAATAAACTTATAAAAGACCCTTTGACAAATTTATTTAACATCAGGTATTTTTCCGAAAGGCTCTATTTAGAAGCAAAGAGTATTTTTAATAAGAAAAAGTATTTGGTAGTATTATTTTTGAATGGTTATAAAGCATATTCGAAAGCTCAAAACTTTGAACAGCTGAAAAATACATGGAATAGGATTTCTGTTTCGCTTTTTTCAGTATCAAATCTCTGGGCACGGTATACAGACGATATCGTAGTCGGGTTGATGAGAAGGCGCCCGGATTTAGCCTATATAAAAAATATGCTTAATGATACTGTAGCGGAAAAAGGCATTAAAATAAAACTGTCAGCCGTAAATATAAATACCGATACAGACGTATTAGAGGCTTCTGAATTTATGATTTCAGAAATTCAGAAAAGCCCCGATGATGTAATTTTCCTGGAACGAAAACAATTACCTAAGGACACGCACCATAAAATAAAACATGAGCAGCAGCTTTATTCTTTAAGCCTTGCCGCGGAAGACAAAAATGCAGAATTATTAAATCTTATCGGCCAGCTCAAGGGTGAAGAACAAAAGATAAAAGAAGCCTATTTTGAACTGATGGCCTCGCTGGTAACTGCCCTTGAGTCAAAGGATGCATATACTAAGGGGCACACCCAAAGAGTTTGTAATTATAGCCTTATGCTTGCGCAAAAGCTTAGCCTTTCGCCTGAAGAAAAAGAACGCATAAGAAAAGCCGCGCTATTGCATGATTTGGGTAAGATTGGAATTCCGGATAGCGTCCTTCATAAAAAAGGCCAATTGACCGATGAGGAATTTTCTATAATAAAAGAACACGAAATAATAAGCGCTAAGATACTTGAGCCAATTAAAGAGTTTAAGGATATTATTCCATATATTCTATATCACCATGAAAATTTTGACGGAAGCGGTTATCCTCATGGTTTGGCTGCTGATTTTATACCTTTGGGGGCGAGGATTATTGCAGTTGCTGATATGTTTGACGCTTTAACTACAGGAAGGTCTTACAAGCAGGCATTTTCTGTAGAAGAGTCGGTTAGTGAAATACAAAAAGCCAAAGGTAAGAAACTGGACCCGGTTTTGGCGGACAAATTTATCGAGGCCCTTCGTGATTTCCATATTTTATCTTCGACGTAAGAAAAAATAGCGTTGTCGTGTGTTTTTTTATGTTAATTGATCGATATAATTTAGTGAATATTTACATGGAAATATAAAATGATTGAATACTTAAAAGCAAATATCGAAGGTGTGGGGATCCTTATTTCTGTTGTGTCTATTGCATGGACTGCTGTGCGTTATATTAATCTGCGAAGTCAAGAGATAAAACAAAAAAGGTTTGAAGTATATCATTCGTTAATAAAAGATTTTGTTCAACCTGAGCCATCTACGGGTAAAACGTATCTCGATAGACAAGTTGCAATAGCATTTGAGTTGAGAAATTTTTTTGAATATTATGATTTATCTTTGAGGCTATTAGAAGGAATTTATAATTCTTGGGCAGAAAACGCTAAAGATACACAGCGTAATAGATTATTGAAAGAAATACAGTTAACGATTGATTACATAAAGAGAACTGAAGTAGATAACCCTATTCGCCTTAATTGGTTTTGTATCTATTTAGCCCTAGGCATTAGTACATTTTTCTTTTTCTTAGTCATTGGAATATTTGCACTACCATGTTTGCTAAACGGTTATTTACAAGAAATTTTATGGTGTGCTAGCTGGGCTGCTATAGGTATATCTTCAGGATTGTATAACAGCCGCACGGAGAGCGATGGTAATTCTAAAAAACATAAGCATTATTATACTTATTTTCTTTTTGTTTGGTTTGTAGCTACCCTTGCAGGATGGACGATGATTAAAGATGGGGATCTTAGGTCGTATATTGTTGCTTGTCTTGTGGGAATAGTTGTTGGATTCACTGGAGATAAACTTGCAGGGAAAATTTTCGAACTTAGGAAATAATGAATATATTGTTAAATTGTAATCAATTCTTTTCATAGCTCCCCTGTATTATTTATAACCCATAATTTTATAATGTAAATTTCTATTGATTTGAATTTTTTGTTTTTTAGTCTTTTGTCTTTGGTCTAATCAGTGTAATCAGTGTTTGTAAGATTTGTATTGTATTTCCCACCCCTGTATTATATAATTTTCAAGCACGCGGGCGTATATCCGCGTATAGATCCGCGGGAATCCGCTTCTACTACAAAAAAATATTATGGAAATAGCGCCAAGATATAATCCAAAAGAAGTCGAAGAAAAGATTTTAAAAAAATGGCTTGAAGACAGCTTATTTTCTGCAAAACCCAACAAGTCAAAAAAGCCTTTTTCAATTGCTATCCCTCCGCCAAATATAACCGGTATCTTGCATATGGGCCATGCCCTTAATGACACGCTTCAGGATGTGCTTATCAGATTTAAAAGAATGCAGGGTTATGAAGCTTTATGGATGCCGGGGACAGACCATGCAGGCATTGCAACCCAGAATGTTGTTGAACGCGACCTTGCCAAGCAAAATTTAAAAAAAGAAGATATTGGCAGGGAAGAATTTATAAAAAAATTATGGCAATGGACAGATAAATACGGTTCAACCATAATTAACCAGCTTAAAAGGCTTGGGTACAGTTGTGATTGGGAAAGATTACGCTTTACCATGGATGAGCCTTACAGTGAAGCGGTTAAGGAAGTATTCGTAAGACTGTATGAAAAAGGATTAATCTATAGAGGCAAGCGTATTATTAACTGGTGCCCGCGTTGTAAGACTGCGCTTTCCGATGAAGAGGCTTCACATAAAGAGATAAATGGATGGCTGTATTATATTAAATATCCAGTCTTAAAAGAGCACCAGAGCACCGGTCACCAGTCACCAGAAAAACAATATGTAATAGTTGCCACGACGAGGCCGGAAACAATGTTAGGCGATACTGCGGTTGCGATAAATCCAAAAGATGAAAGATTCAGCTGGCTTAAAAATGCCAAGGTAATTCTTCCGATTGTGGAAAGAGAGTTAAAGGTTATAGAGGATGAAGTTGTTGATGTGGAGTTTGGAACAGGTGTAGTTAAGGTGACACCCTCCCATGATCCGGTTGATTTCAATTTAGGCAAAAAACATAATCTTGAATTTATAAACATAATGAATGAAGATGCAACTTTGAATGATTATGCCGGTGAATTTGCGGGAATGGACAGGTTTGAAGCAAGAGAGGCAATCTTAGAAGTTTTGGAAGAAAAAAAACTTATCGAGAAGAAGGAGACTTACAAAGTATCAGCTGGGCATTGTTACCGTTGCCATACTATAATTGAACCGCGTATCTCTCCGCAATGGTTTGTAAAAATGAAACCTTTAGCAGAGCCAGCCATAAAGGCGGTTGAAGAAGATAAAATAAAATTTTACCCGCAGCGATGGAAAAAGGTTTATCTTAATTGGATGAACAATATACAGGATTGGTGTATTTCCCGCCAAATTTGGTGGGGACATCGCCTGCCTGTATATTATTGTAGCAATTGTCAGGCAGGCAAATTACAAATTCCAAATTCCAAATCACAAACAAATTCCAATGACCAAAATTCCAATGATACATTGGGAATTATTGTTTCAAAAGTAAAACCGGAGAAATGTCCGGATTGCGGTTTAGCTAACTTGGTGCAGGATGAAGATGTGCTTGATACGTGGTTTTCTTCATGGCTTTGGCCGTTCGCCACGTTTTACTGGCCATTTACAGAGCCGTCAGCTGTCAGCTTTCAGTCTTCAGATAAAATAAAAGAGCTGAAGGCTGATAGCCGAAAGCTGAAAGCCGAACTAGATTACTTTTACCCCACCTCAGTTCTGGTTACAGCTTCGGAAATACTATTTTTTTGGGTCGCTAGAATGATTATGGCCGGGTTTGAATTTAAAAAAGAAATTCCCTTCAGAGACGTTATTATACACGGTACGGTGAGGGATGCGCGAGGAATCAAAATGTCCAAATCTCTTGGCAATATAATTGACCCTCTGGAGGTAATAGAAAAATTCGGCGCTGATAGCTTGAGGTTCTCTTTGATGCTTCTTGCGGCAGGCGGAAGCGACGTTTATCTTTCTGATGAAAAGTTTCTTGTAGGCAGAAATTTCTCAAATAAAATCTGGAATGCTACCAGGTTTATTTTCCTTAAAATTTCCGAATCAGGAATAAAGATAGAAGACTTATCTCTAAAGGAGATAGATGAAATCGACACGTGGCTCATTAATGAGTTAAATTCTGTTATCGAAAACGCAACCAGGCATTTGGAAAATTACCGGATAAATGAAGCAACTAAATGCATCTACGAATTCTTTTGGCATACCTTTTGTGATTGGTACGTAGAAATAATTAAGGACAATTTTAGCCTGGCTAAAGGCAAAGTGGCAATCTACGCGCTTATAAATTCCATAAAATTGCTTCATCCGATTATGCCGTTTATAACTGAGGAAGTTTTTCATTTGATAGAACAGAGTCTTTCTTTGGGTTTGGAAGATAATTTATTAAGATCCAAGTGGCCCCTGCCTATAAAAATACAGGCAGGTAGCGGCAGCATAAAAAAGATAAATACACTCTTTGAAACTATAGGAGAAATACGGAATATAAAAGCTGACTTAGGTATTGGCCAAAAGAAAGTAAAATTGCAAATAAAAACAAGCACGGAAAATGAAAAATATTTAAAAGCGTATGAAGGTTGGATAAAGCGGCTGGCATATTTGGAAGCTTTTGTTTTCTGTAAAAGCTTAAAAAGAGTCATATATAAGAATGAATTGTGGGAGCTTAATCTTGATATCGAAGAAATAGACATAAAAGATTTTGTCTCAACTCTTGATAAAAAAATAAAAAATCTGGATGGCGTGTGTAGCAAAATTTCCGGTAGGCTCAATAACGAAAATTTTCTAAAGAATGCGCCGCAAGAAACCGTTGAAGCGGAAAAAAATAAATTCAGGGAAATAAATTTACAGCTAAACCGTTTAAAGGAGCTTAAAAATGCATTTAGATAAAGAAACACGCTTAATTATCAAAAGGGCCTTGCAGGAAGATATCGGGCACGAAGATATAACCACACTTTTTACCATACCTTATCATTTTAAAACCGAAGCCGTAATCATTGCCAAGGAAAAAGGGATACTCTGCGGTATGGATATAGCGAAAGCCGTTTTTAAAGAGAGGGGCAAGAAGGTATTCTTTAAGGCTTTTGTAGAGGATGGCGAACCCTTTAGAAGCAATCAGCGAATTGCCTCCATAAAAGGCGATGCCAGGGTTGTGCTTTCTGCGGAGCGTGTTGCCCTTAATTTTCTTTCACTTTTTTCAGGCATAGCCACAACAACAAAAGAGTTTGTTAACAGATGCCGCGGCACAAAAGCAGAGATATTAGATACCCGTAAGACAACCCCAAACTTAAGAGTTCTTGAAAAATATGCAGTAAGGATTGGGGGAGGCCTCAACCACCGTAAAAGCCTGGGGGAGGCTATTTTAATAAAAGATAATCATTTAAGAGCCGGTAAATTTATGCGAAATAACAGGTTGGACGCGGTAAAGATGGCAAAATGTATTTCTTATGTTCGAACGCTTCCTTCCGTAAAAGTAGAAATAGAAGTAGAGACTTTGGAAGATTTCAAAGCGATTATAAAATATAAGCCCGACATAGTAATGCTGGATAATTTCGATATCAAAAGCATGCGCAAAGCTGTAAGATTCAGAGATAGAAATTTTACGCAAGTGAAGCTTGAAGCTTCCGGAGGCGTGAAATTGGAAAATGTCAGGAGGATAGCAAAAAGCGGCGTAGACTTTATTTCCATAGGAAGCCTTACGCACTCGCCTGAAGCGATAGATTTCTCATTAGAGGTTGTTAGCAGCAAGAATAAAGGTTGAGGTTAAGGTTTAGGTTAAGGCTTAATTTGAACCTCAACCTTAGCCTCAACCTTAACTTTTTTCAATATGGATAAATTTAGATTAGTAAGTAATTTCAAACCCACCGGAGACCAGCCACAAGCCATAAAAAGCCTTGTTGAAGGCCTTACCAAGGCCAAGCGTTTCCAGACACTGCTTGGTGTAACCGGTTCAGGTAAAACTTTTACTTTAGCCTGCGCGATTGAAAAAGTTAACAGGCCTGTGCTTGTAATTTCGCATAATAAAACTTTAGCCAGCCAGCTTTATACGGAATTTAAGGAATTTTTTCCGGGTAATGCAGTTGAATATTTTGTAAGTTACTATGATTATTATCAGCCGGAAAGCTATATCCCTCAAACAGATACCTATATTGAAAAAGATGCTTCTATAAATGAAAAACTGGACCGGTTGAGGCTTTCTGCAACAAGTTCACTTATGTCGCGCAGGGATTGTTTAGTGGTTGCTTCCGTATCGTGTATCTACAATTTAGGTTCTCCCGAAGATTACCAGGAACTTACGCTTTACGTTAAGCGTGGTGACAGTATGTCTCTGGATTTTTTTCTTAAAAAACTGGTTAGCTTGCAATACGAGAGAAATGATTTTGATTTTAAAAGATCAACTTTTAGGGTTAAGGGCGATACCTTGGACATTTTTCCTGCTTATAAAGAGAATGCATTACGAATAGATTTTCTTTCGGACACAATTGAGAAAATTTACGAATTTGACCCGTTAACCGGAAAGAAAATTGCTGACCTGGAAAGAATAAGCCTTTATCCGGCCAAGCATTTCATAATGGCTGAGGATAAAATAAAGAATGCCCTTTCAACTATTAACCTGGAGCTTGAAAGCCGCCTTAATTTTTTAAAGAAAAATGGGAAAATACTTGAGGCAGAGCGGTTGAAGAGCCGCACTTTATACGATATGGAGATGTTAAAAGAGATGGGTTATTGTCATGGTATTGAGAATTATTCGCGGCATTTATCGGGCCGGCCTTCTGGCTCGCGTCCATATTGCCTCATGGACTATTTTCCAGATGATTTTCTTATGATTATTGACGAAAGCCATGTTACTGTGCCTCAAGTAAGAGGGATGTATGAAGGAGACAAGTCAAGGAAAGAAACACTTGTAGAATACGGCTTCAGGCTTCCGTCCTGTCTGGATAATCGGCCGCTTAAGTTCGATGAATTTATGGAATTTACGAAACAGGTAATTTTTGTTTCGGCGACCCCTTCGCAATTTGAGGTGAAACTATCCACGGGCGAAATAGTTGAACAAATAATAAGGCCAACAGGCCTGGTGGATCCTCAAATAGAAGTCCGGCCGACAAAAAATCAGATTGATGATTTAATCGAAGAGATCAAAAAAAGAGTAAAAAGAAAAGAGCGCACACTGGTTACAACGCTTACGAAAAGAATGGCTGAAGAATTAAGCCAATATTTAAAGGAAACAGGCTTAAGCGTAGCGTATATACATTCAGACATCGATACTTTAGAAAGGGTAAAAATTTTAAAAGAGCTGCGAATGAAAAAAATAGATACTCTTGTGGGCATAAATCTGTTAAGGGAAGGGTTGGACCTTCCGGAAGTTTCACTGGTTGCCATATTGGATGCCGACAAGGAGGGTTTCCTTCGTTCAAGTACCTCGCTTATACAGGTTGCAGGCCGTTGTGCGCGTAATATAAACGGGCTTGTAATAATGTATTCAGACACAATAACTCATTCAATGCAGCAGGCAATTTCCGAAAGCAACAGGCGTAGATCTGTGCAGCTTGAGCATAACCTTAAGAATAACATTACTCCTAAGAGCATTAAGAAGGCAATTAAGGAAGGAATAGAAATGTACATAAATGAAGAAGAAAAAATACGTGATAGATTAGATTTGAGCGAAGATGAACTTATTGTGCGTGAGGCTATGGATGAGCTTGAAAAGGAAATGTATATTGCAGCAAAAAACTTGCAATTTGAGAAAGCCGCGGAAATTCGTGATAGAATAAAAGAATTAAAAGAAGCACTAAAAGCGAAATAACCAAGCTCCAAGATACAATAACTAAACAATGACCAATAACCAAGCTCCAATAACCAAACGAGAATCTATTATTTTGTTTGATTATTGGTTATTGGAATTTGTTTGGAGCTTGTATCTTGGTTATTGGTTATTTTGTAGAAGTTAAATTTATACCGATGTATATCAAAATAATAAAACTTGATACTGTAGATTCAACGAATGATTATGCATCAAGAATTGCTCTTTTGGGTGCTAAGGAAATTACTGTTATATATGCTAACAGCCAAAATTCTGGTAAGGGCAGAATGGGCAAAGCCTGGGTGTCTGTTCCTGGCAAAGGTATTTATGTTTCTTTTCTGCTTCGGCCGCAAAACAGCCTTAAAGAAATATATTATTTGCCTTTAATCTCAGCTTTGGCTACGGCCAGGTTTTTAGATAATATATTAGATTTAGCGCATAAAGGGCATAACAAGAATAAAAATCAAAAGCAAAGCAGGGTTACGATAAAACTTCCTAATGATATAATTGTAAATGGCAAAAAAATAGCAGGCATTCTTGTCGAGGCAAAAACAACCGGGGATAAGCCTGATTTTGTCGTTATTGGAATAGGTCTTAACGTCAATTCCCAAAAACAAGAACTTCCGCGGACGGCTACATCGTTATTATTGGAAACAAAGCAAAGATATGATACGGAAAAAATTTTTCCGAAACTAATCAAGGAAATAATAAGTGTATATGCAGATTTCAAAAAAGGTAAAATCAATACTCTTCTTGAGGAAGTTTTGGCTTACCAGCATGGAAGCTGCGTTGAGGAGATTGTGAAAATATTTAATAAGAAAAAAGAAACCGAGGAGGTCGTGCATTTCGTATGATAGTAATAGACGTAGGTAACACCAGTCTAAATTTTATGTGGATAGATGCCTTGGGTAAGCCATTTAAGATAAAAAGAATACCTACCCTGGAAGTTAAAGCCACAGATATTAAAGAAATATTTTCTAAGAATAAGCAGGAAAATATTATTGTTTGTTCTGTTGTGCCCCGCATAACTGTGATGTTAAAAAAGATAAAAAAGCACCTTGCGATAAATCTTTATATAATAGGCCAAGACATAAAGGTGCCGATTAAGTCATTATATAACAAAAGGCATATTGGAATGGATAGGTTGGTTGCGGCATACGCGGCAAAGAAAATATATAAGGATACAAGAATCGTGGTGGACTTTGGGACTGCTATAACATTTGATATTTTATCGAAAAACGGAGATTACGAAGGCGGGCTTATTTTACCCGGGCTGGGTTCTACTTTGAAAGTCCTGTCGGCCTGCGCGCTTTTGCCAAAAAAAATAAAATTGCGTTCTACCAGAATGTCTATCCCCAGGGATACGCAAGATAGTATTAATAAAGGCATAGAAGAAGGTTTCGCTTTGATGATAAATTCGTTAATCGAAAAATACAAAAAGATTTTAAAGATTAAAAATAATATCAAGGTGATAATTACCGGAGGAGATGCTAAATTTATCCTGCAAAGGCTAAAAAGCCCTGTAATCTTTGACCAGTTTCTGGTTATGAGGGGTTTGAGCCTGCTTGCCGCAAAATTCATCCGTTAATTTTTTTATAAAAAAATCTTGACAAGTCTTTTTCTTTAAATAAAATACTTTAGCACTCTAAGTGTTAGATTGCTAATCAAGTTCGTAGACGGCATTGACATCGGGGATGCCAATGCCTACAGTTTACGTTCATTCACTTCGTTCATTCCGTAAATTGTCTACTCATCAAAGGAGGTGTTCGTATGAAACTTAAACCATTGGGAGACAGAGTAGTTATTCAGGCGTCAGAGTCTAAAGAGCAAACCAGAGGCGGCATTGTGCTTCCTGATACAGCAAAGGAAAAGCCGCAGGAAGGCAAAGTCGTTGCCGTTGGAACTGGTAAAAAAACCGATGACGGCAAAACAATCGCTCTTTCCGTTAAGGTCGGCGATATTGTTCTTTACGGAAAGTATTCCGGTTCGGAAATAACAGTAGATGATAAAGAGTATTTAATAGTAAGAGAAGAGGATATTTTAGCTATCGTTGCATAATTGGAGGTGAAACAAAAAATGGCTAAGCAATTAATATTTAACGAAGAAGCAAGAAGGGCAGTTTTAAGAGGGGCTGAGATACTGGCGAAAGCAGTAAAAGTTACTTTAGGCCCAAAAGGAAGAAACGTCGTTATTGATAAAAAGTTTGGTTCTCCGACAATAACCAAAGACGGCGTTACTGTTGCAAAAGAAATAGACCTGGAAGATCCTTATGAAAACATAGGGGCGCAACTTATTAAAGAAGTTGCCGAAAAAACTTCCGATACAGCAGGCGATGGAACAACTACAGCAACTGTTTTGGCAGAGGCAATTTTCAAGGAAGGCTTAAAGAATGTTGCTGCAGGCGCAAATCCTATGGCTCTTAAAAGAGGAATTGACAAAGCAGTTGAGGTAGTTTTAGGTGAACTTAAAAAAATCTCAAAACCGGTCAAGGATAAAAAAGAAATTGCACAGGTTGCAACAATTGCTGCTAACGGAGATACAAAAATTGGAGAGCTTATTGCTGACGCTATGGATAAGGTCGGAAAAGACGGAGTAATTACCGTTGAAGAGGCAAAATCCATGGCTACTACTCTTGAAGTGGTTGAAGGAATGCAGTTTGACCAGGGGTATCTTTCCCCGTATTTTGTTACCGATGCGGAAAAAATGGAGTGTTCCTTGGAAGAGCCGTACATTTTGATTTATGAGAAAAAGATTTCTAACATTAAAGATATGCTTCCACTTTTAGAGAAAATTGCCCGTGCAGGGAAGCCTTTCCTGATAATCGCCGAAGATATTGAAGGAGAAGCTTTAGCAACACTGGTTGTTAACAAAATGAGAGGAATCCTTAATTGTGCCGCAGTAAAAGCTCCCGGTTACGGAGACAGGCGCAAAGCAATGCTTGAAGACATCGCGACACTCACAGGCGGAGAGGCAATAACCGAAGAGTTAGGCAGAAAGTTGGATAGCATTGAGCTTGAGGAGCTAGGCCGCGCAAAAAGAGTAAGGATAGATAAGGAGAATACAACGATAGTCGAAGGCGCGGGAAAGTCTCAAAATATCCAGGGAAGAATTTCCCAGCTTAAAAAGCAGATTGAGCAGACAGATTCCGATTATGACAAAGAGAAATTACAGGAGCGTCTTGCTAAGCTTGCTGGTGGAGTCGCGGTTATTAATGTTGGTGCAGCAACTGAGACAGAAATGAAGGAAAAGAAAGCACGCGTTGAAGATGCATTGCACGCAACAAGAGCTGCCGTTGAAGAAGGAATTATTCCCGGCGGAGAAATAGGTTTAATAAGAAGCGTTCCGGCCCTGGAAAAGCTTAAATTAGATACTGATGAACAAATAGGCGTTAATATAATAAGGAAATCTTTGGAAGAGCCTTTAAGGCAGCTGGTTTCTAATGCCGGGGTGGAAGGCTCGGTTATCGTAGAACAGATTAAGAAGGAAAAAACGAATATCGGATTCGATGCCGAAAAGAATATAATCACCGATATGCTTGAGGCAGGCATTATTGATCCTACAAAAGTAGCACGCACAGCTTTGATTAATGCTTCTTCAATTGCATCATTGTTGATTACGACTGAAGCAGTTATCGCCGAGAAACCTGAGAAAGAAGCTAAACCTGCTATGCCGGCTATGCCTGGCGCAGGCGGTTATCCAGAATATTAATGAGCAGATGATTTATGTTCGCCAAGAGGCGAACATAAATCATAGGCCGTAAGGCCGTCTGCGAATTAACCCTGAGCGAGCGGAGCGAGTCGAAGGGTTAATGAAAGCCACGGAAGAAATTTACAAGCCCCCGTTATTAATTTAACGGGGGTTTTTCTTTTAATGAGACTTGCACTTTTCGGCGGGAAACACCGAAAAGTGCTTAGTCGAATTACCCCCGAAAGGGGGTAATGACGCGACACGCAAACTTGAGCCCTCGTTATTAACATAGCCTTTTCTTTTTACCATTAAGTGGTATAATTGGGTGGTTTTTAATCCGTGGCGGCAAATGAACCCCGCCCTTCCAAAAACACATTATGATTATCTATAAAAAAATAATAAATTGGCGCAAACTTAACAATGGGGGTAAGGATAATAATTTTGAAAAAGGAAGGGCGGGGTGAAAGACAAATTTTATCTTAATATATCCAGTGCAGACAATCTAGGCATAGGTCTTTTTAAATACGCCTTCCTCCCGCAGGAAAGATTTATCATCGTAAATTCTGCGTTTTCCAAAATACTTGGAGTTAATTCCAGCCGCGAGTTTAAAAAAGTTAGATTGGCAAATTTTTTCGTAAATCTTTCCGAACGCGACGAATTTTTCAGGCGTGTGCGTATAGATGGAAAAGTAAACTTCTTCGAAGCAGTTTTTAAAACGCTTAGCGGTAAAAATTTATGGGTTGCGATAACCTGCTCGTTGGTTGTATCCCGCGATAAGAAAGAATATCTGGAGGGAATAATTGAAAACATTTCTACGCATAAAGAGATGGAAGGTAATTTGTCTATGGAAAGAGACCTTTTGCAGGGGCTCTTGGATAATCTTCCGGATGCGATGTATTTTAAAGACCGTAACAACCGTATAATAAAAGTAAATAAATTCTATGCGCAAGGCGTGGGGCTTAAGCCTGAAGAGATAGTTGGAAAAACCGATTTTGATTTTTTCCCGGCACAGCAAGCGCACCAGATGAGCGTAGACGACAATCACGTTTTAAATACGGGTAAACCGATAATAGGAAAAATTGAGCGCACACTTTTACCTGATGGCACCTGGAATCAGGCAATTACTACAAAAATTCCCATGTACGATAAAAATGCTAAAATTATCGGGACAATGGGCATTACTCGCGATATGACAGCTTATGCCAATCTTGAGAAGGAAAGGCTTTTGATGCTTATAAATACACTAAAAATATTGGGAAAAGCTCTTGAGATGCGGGATCCTTACACTTTCAGCCACACGCGTCACGTGGCAAATATAGCTGAGATTATTGCCAAAGAATTAAACTGGGATGAGAACCGTCTTTTAGGGATAAGGCTTGCCGGTGAACTGCACGATTTGGGCAAAATAAGCATACCTTTAGATATATTGAATAAGCCAGGGAAGTTAAGCGATTTGGAATACAGCCTTATACAGCAGCATGCCAAAAATTGTTATGACCTTATCAAGGATATAGAATTTCCTTTTCCTTTATCAGAAACCATATATCAGCATCATGAGCGCCTTGATGGTTCAGGTTACCCACGTAAGTTAAAAGGTGATGAAATTTTGTTTGAAGCACGAATTCTGGCGGTTAGTGATGTTCTTGAGTCGATGACCCAACATCGGCCTTACAGGGAAGCCTTGGGGATTGTTAATGCAAGTAAGGAATTGTCTTGTGGCCGCGGAGCGCGGTATGATTCCAGAATAGTCGATGTTGCATTAAGCTTAATAAAGAAAAACGGCGATAAGGTATTCTGGAAAGATAATTAAACATCAATTGTCGATCAGTATAATTACCTACAATTTTTTTCTTGCCTTTTTTCCTTTTTGTGATATATTTTTCTTTCTTGTTATCCGTTAGATATTTATGCTTAACTTTCTAATGGATAATAATTCCACAATATTCATTCAGATTAGCAATAAGTTTACGGAGGTTTCACGCAGTGAAAGAAGTAAAAATATTTGCCAGGGCAGGCCAGGGCGCCATAACTACAGCAGCAATATTGGGTGAAGCTTTTTTCTTCCAGGAAATTTATGCTTATGCTTTTCCAAGCTTCGGAGCCGCGCGTATGGGTGCGCCGATGAACGCTTTTTTAAGATTTGATACAAAGCCCGTAAGGCTTCGTTCGCAGATATATAACCCGGATTATGTTATTGTGATAGACCCCACTCTTATTAAAAGCGAAAAGTGTTTTTCGGGAATGAAAAAGGGTGGTGTTGCTATGGTTGCCATAAGAAATGATTCGGATATAGAAGAAAAACCAAAAGGCATTACGCTTGTTAAAATTCTTGCGGAAAAAATAGCCTTAGAAACTATCGGCAAACCTTTCACGAACACAGTTTTATTGGGCGCATTTGCTAAAATAAGCGGAGACGTTAGTCTTGATTCAATTAATAAAGCTGTCAGGGGCAGATTTGCTGCAAAGCCCGAAGTTTTAGAAAAGAATATAGAGGCTATTAAAAGAGGGTACGAGGCAGTAGCTTAAAAATAACCAAGTTCCAATTTCCAATAACCAAACAATGACCAATGACCAATTTCCAATAACCAAACAAAAAACAGCTATACGGTTTGGTTATTGTTTATTGAATATTGAAATTTGTTTGGAATTTGTATCTTGGTTATTGGTTATTTAAAAAATATAATAAAACATATGTTTGGGCCACTAATTGCAAAACCAGGTTCTTCAAAGAAAAATTTAACCGGTTCTTGGCGCGCTGGAAAGCGGCCAAAATTTTTACGTAAAGAATGTATCGCTTGTGGCCTTTGTAAGCTGGTTTGTCCGGAAAGCTGTATAGAAGGAAAAGAAAAAAATACTTATAAGGCAGATTATGCATATTGCAAAGGCTGCGGACTCTGTGTATTTATTTGCCCTAAAAAAGACATCGAAATGACTGGAGAAGAAGAGAAATGAGACAATTCCTTGAAGGTTCTTTTGCTGTAGCCGAAGCAGTAAAACTTTGTAAGCCCGGAGTTATATCCGCCTACCCTATTACTCCGCAAACGCATATTGTTGAGCGGCTTGCTGATTTTGTCGCAACCGGAGAAATGGATTCGCAATTTGTAAATGTTGAAAGTGAACATTCAGCGGCAACTGTTGTTTTAGGCGCTGTTGCAACGGGAGTCCGAGTTTTTACCGCAACAAGTTCGCAGGGGCTTATATACATGAGCGAAGTATTGTTTAATATAGCAGGAATGCGTTTTCCTGTGGTTATGGTTTGTGCAAACCGCGCACTTTCTGCTCCTATCAATATATGGAATGACCAACAGGACGCAATATCTCTTCGTGACAGCGGCTGGGTGCAAATTTACGCAGAGAATAATCAGGAAGCGCTTGATTTTACCTTACAGGCATACAAGCTTGGGGAAAATCCATGCGTTATGCTTCCGATTATGGTAAATATGGACGGTTTTATATTAACGCATGGAATGGAAACTGTTGATGTTCCTTCAGGGGAACTAGTAGATAAATTCTTGCCTCCATATAAAGCGCCCTATAAATTAGATGTTGAAAATCCTATGAGTTTCGGGCTTTTAGGAGACCCTTCAGTATATCTTGAAGCGCGTTACTCGGTTCATAAAACATTGGAAGAAACATTAGGCTTAATGCCTGAAATCGGAAAAGAGTTTGAGTCTGTGTTTGGAAGAAAGGGGCTAAGCCTGGTTGAAAGTTATAAACTCGAAGATGCAAAAACTGCAATCGTTGCTATGGGATCTGTTTGCGGCACGATAAAAGATTATGTAGACAGTCAAAGAGAAAAAGGAAAGAAAATAGGCTTATTGAGAGTTATTTCATACCGGCCATTTCCAAAAGATACAATTTTTGATGCTCTAAAAAATGTAAGCAAAGTTCTTGTGCTTGATAAATCAATTTCATTAGGCAGCGAAGGCCCGTTATATACAGAAGTAAAATCGCTTTTTGCTAACAAAAAACCGAAAGTGAGCGGCTTTGTGGCAGGCCTAGGAGGAAGGGATATTACAATTCAAACCATTAAAGATATGGTAGATATTTCCAAGACAAAAGATGTCCGCTGCGAATTTTTAAACATCAACCAGTCTTTATTAAAAGAGGAATTTTATGTCTGAACAAGATTTAGGGCACTTTCAAGCAAGCCATTTCGAGGAGCATTTGTTTGTTTCCGGGCATACTGCCTGCGCAGGATGCGGCCAGTCGCTTGCTGCGAGGATTGTTGCAGACGTTGCCGGAAAAGATACAATGATTGCAAATTCGACAGGATGCCTTGAGGTGTTTTCTACAAAAGCGCCTGAATCAGCCTGGCGCACGCCATGGATTCATTCTTTGTTTGAGAATTCTTCTGCTCTTGCTTCAGGGGTTGAGGCAGCTTTACGATATTTGGGTAAAATTGATAATATCCGAGTTATCGCACAGGGCGGTGACGGCGGAACTGCCGATATCGGAATGCAGGCTTTATCTGGCATGCTTGAAAGAGGGCATGACATTTTATATGTATGCTACGATAACGAAGCTTATATGAATACAGGCATACAGCGTAGCGGTTTGACTCCGCTTACCGCATCCACTACCACTTCGCCACTAGGGAGCAAGTGGCATGGTAACTGGAGAAATAAAAAACCACTGATTGAAATATGCGCGGCCCACTTCATTCCTTATGTAGCTTCCGCATCAGTTGGCTACATACAGGATTTACAAAGAAAAGTAAAAAAAGCATTAAGTATACGCGGGCCGAAATATATTCAAATCCATGTTCCTTGCCCATTAGGTTGGGGCCATCCGTCAAACGCAACGATTGATGTGGCTAAGGCGGCTGTTTTATGCGGGCTATATCCGTTAGTAGAATATGAATTCGGTAAAGTATCAAGTGTATTTAAAGTCCCGACACCTAAGCCGGTTTTGGAATATGTTAAACTTCAGTCCAGGTTTAAACACCTTTTAAAAGATGAAGCTACGCTAAAAGCTCTTCAGGAAGCTGCCAATAAAAATTTAGAATATTACGGGTTAAATAGAAAAGAAGCATAATTTTTAAAAAGGAGAGAGGAAAATGGCAAAAGTAACTGTTGATGCAAGCACTTGTGTAGGATGCGGGCTGTGTGTTAATAGCTGCCCTGATTGTTTTGAAATGGTTTCTGATGGTATTGCAAAAGTAAAAGCTGATAAGTGTTCAGGCTGCGATTTACATGAAGTTGCTTCACAATGTCCGGTTAATGCAATTACCGTGGAAGATTAGTTTGGCTCTTTTGTTAAGTTAAACAGATTATATTAGTCAAATTTTACCCTGTGCTTAAAGCACGGGGTTTTTTATTTTACCACCGAAATACCATGACCGTAAGGTCGTGGAGGTTCACTTAATGAGCACATCATTTTTCCAAGCCGCTAGTGGCGCAGGAAAAATGATAATGCGAATTAATCCTGAGCGAAGGAGTGAAGCGACTGAGTCGAAGGATCTATCCTCAATGGGAACCACGGATTTTACTCTGGAGACTAAGGCGAAGGAGCTCCTGCGACGAGGTTCTCCGAAGCCTTATCTAAGTTTATAGCCTGACTGGTGAAGGAGAAAGCCTCATTGGAAATTGCTCGCGAAGGGCGAAGCAGAGTGGCTTTGGAGCAAAAGCCTCCCACCAAGTTTTTCAAGAGAATCGTACCATTTATAGCGGAGAGATTTATTTGATGGCCTTAGAACCTTGCGTTGGATTCTTTTTTGATTTGAGAGAGAAGCCGCAATTTTTGCATTAACTCCAGGCTTTGTTTGAGGCGCGCGAGGTATTCGTCTTTTTTTGCGATAAAATCTTTTTCGTCAATTGAGCTTATATCTTTTAACTGGATAATGTAGGCTCCTTTGCCAAGCAGCAAGGGATAGGGGTAGATTTGCTCTTTTTTAAGCGAGAAAACTATTTTACTTACTTTTTCATTTAGCCCCAGGCCTTCAATGTAGTCGTAATATTTAAATTCATCCGTATCCTTAAAATCGCAATTTTCCTGTTCCGCAAGCTTTCGTATATTTTTTATGTTTTCATTTTCTATTCTGGAAGCAAGCTTTTCTGCAAGTACTTTCGCTTTTTCTTTTGCGAGATTATCTTTTATAGTTTCTTCAACTTTATTCTTTACTTCTGCAAAATCAGGCGTAAATGCGTTTTTTTCTTCTTCTTTCTCTAAAAATATATAACCAATGCTTGTCTCAAGCATGGGGGATATCTTCTTTAATTTCAACGAAAAAGCTATATTGTTTATCGCCGGCTGCCAACCCAACCCTTCGATGGGGTCTTTTTTACCGATAAATGCGGTCTCTTTGACATCTATGGAAAACTTATCTTTTAAGTCGTCTATAACTTTTAAGTTGTTCAAATTATTTCGTATTAAAGCCAGTTTTTCTTTGTCGTCATTTACTATTACCGCATATTTTATTTTTATTTTAGGCTCTTCCTTGAAGATAGATTTATTTTTTTGATAAAATTTTTCCAGTTCATTTTCCGGTATTTTTATTCCTTCTTTTAATTTGTCATAAGGTATAAAAATGTAAGATATTTTTGCTTTCTGGGTGTCTTTCCTGTACAGTTTCTTTACATCTGACTCCGAAGGGTTTATTCGTATATATTTTTTGTACAGCTTTTCTATTTTTAAAAAATTTCTTATATATTCTTCAAATATTTGCGGCTCCATGCGCATTTGGCGCAGTAGCCGCCTATAAGATTCAACTTCAAATTTACCATCTTTTAAAAAAAACTTAATTTGTTTTATTGAGGCAATCACTTCGCTGTCGCTAACTTTTATCCTGTCTTTGTTTGCTTTCCACAAGAGGAGAATATCGTCAAGGGCAGTTTGGATTACATCTTGTTTTGTTATTTTCTTTTCTTTCTCCGGTATATCGAGCAGAGCAAAGGACAATTGCGCCATGGTTACATAGTAGCGCATGTCTTCGACAGTTATGGAACGCCCGCCTACTTTGGCTACGACATTTTGGTTTTTTTCTTTCATGTAGGCAAGGCCGCCCCAAAGGACAAAGGCAGGGATTATGATGACTGCCAGCGCCCAGAGTATTTTTTTATGATGTGTCCTGAATTTATTAAGCATGGTAAATATATTAGCGGTTAATATAAAAAATTCAAGCACTTTTTGCGAAAAGGTTGAGGTTAAGGCTAAGGTTGAGGCGGAAATTAACCCTTAACCTAAACCTCAGCCTTAACCTTTTATAATTGTCTTGTAAACCAGTTGATTTTATGGTATTTTCTAACTGGAAAAAATGATCTTTGGCAATTTGGGGGTGAAAGGGACTCGACCTATAGATGAGGTAAAGGGCTGCATGTCGTGCGGGTAAGCCTCCTACGTTAGTGAGGGTTTACAAAAATTTAAACGCAACACCACAATTTGCTGGTGTAGGCAGCGCATTAGCTGCCCCTGTTAGTGCACCGTTATTCGCAGGCGTAATGCCCGCGTTGGTACACTAATACGGACCTCTATGCTTTTCGTCTCAGGGAGTATAGAGGGTCGATTTTGAGGCTAAGGG
>Ga0265297_10002756_pt1 | contig 34279 bp, 26 predicted proteins | sample Munlanlwell13791_FD_192502 | JGI IMG/M metagenome (GOLD analysis project Ga0265297, IMG submission 192502) | Leachate microbial communities from a municipal landfill in Southern Ontario, Canada - Leachate well 137-91 | ecosystem: Engineered > Solid waste > Landfill > Unclassified | place... | reverse complement strand
ATGTTTGACGCTCATCATCCCCTCCCTCCTGTCCGAAATTAGCATTTTCCCAGACAGGGTAACTTTTGGGTTCGGGAGGGTCAAAATTCACTGCAACTTCCGGGTCAAATTTGCCTGCAACTTTACAAGCCAAAATCGTTGAAGCCGAGGAAAAGTTATCAAAATTGTATGCCCAGCGGAGCGCGGCACAGATGTCCGCGAATTCCGGACAGTTTTTGCACGATAATATCCGCTTTGCCATGCAACATCTGGATACCGCGCCGCCGGACGCGCAAAAAGCGCTATTCCGCGCGCTTATTCAGGAGATAGTGATACATGATGGCAAGATAGAGATAAAAATGCACCTGAACGCGACCTTGGCGCAAGCTCCGGCTGATTTGGGGCCTATAAACGGAAAAACGCCCCGCGAAACTGGCGAGGCGTTAACCGTAAATGGCTCAAGTTTGTCTGAGCGTCTAGAGTGGCTCCCCGGGCTGGACTCGAACCAGCAACCTATCGGTTAACAGCCGATCGCTCCACCGTTGAGCTACCGGGGAATTCTCCTCATTTTATGTCAAAATGGGCTGCTTTGGCAATGACCGGCGTCAGACTGACCCGCGTCAGGCAGCGTCAGAACCAGAGTCATGACCGGCGTTACCGCGGCATCACCCGCTTTTCCGGCAATGCTATTTGTTGACGGAAGCGGACTATTGAAACAGCATTTTAAGGAAGGGGATAAGCTCCAGCGCTATCAGCAGAATTATTATCAGCTCCAGCAGCACGGCGCGGCGGGTGTTGAACTCGCTGCCCAGAAGATGCGAGATGCTGGCCAGCGTCTCCATCTTGCGGTCCACGCTGCGGCGCCAGTCCGAAAAACGGAACTCCCGGCTGGCGGCGCGGAACACCGTAGCCAGATAAAAATCGCCGACGGTTTTAAGCGAATTCTCCACCCGGCCCAGAAATTCAGAGAACTCCATGTAGCGGCGGCCCGCGTCCTCTGAAAGATTCGCGTAGAAATTGCTGAATACGCCGCCGCCGGGGCGCTTGCCAATGGAGTCGTAGAGGACATCCAGCTTCCGTTCCAGCAGCGCGTCATAATAGCGCATTTCCAGAAGATGGGTGAGGCAGAATTCTATCACGTCCGCCGTCTCGCGGCTGCCGGACGGCTCTATCAGCAATGCGCTGTTCCAGTCTATCACCGCCATGTCGCGGCTGCTGTACTGAAGCGCATGCTCGGCTGCCGATTCGCGGCTGTTGGCGGAAAGCTCCACTTTCTCCTCGGCGAGAATCAGGGCGGGGACGTCGGCTTTCAGCAGCAGCTCGGCGGGGGTTTGCGCGCCGTCGTATTTTTCTATAAGCCAGGTGACGTAATCCTCAACCGTGCTCCAGTCGTTAGGCTGGATGATGGCCGGCGCGATTTTGGCCGACACCCTGCCCCGGCAGGAGGCGGCGCGCGCCTCTATCTCGGTTGATTCCTCCAGCGCGGCGGCAAGTTTGACAAGTTCGCCCCATTCCAGCGGGCCGTCAAGCGGCAGCGCCATCGCCACCGAGATAACGCCGTAATCCCATATCTTGGCCGAGACGGAGGTCTGGAAACTCCTCCCCGCGACGGTGATTTGCTCTATGCCCAGGCTGGCCACAAGCGGCGCGTTCCTGATGACTATCGCCTTGCGCGTGTCGGAGACCAGTTCCAGCCTGCCGCTGGCGCCTTCGCCCGACAGCAGTTCCGCCGCGCGGGCCAGGTTTATTTCGCTTCCCACGTCAAAAACGCGGTAGACTATGGCGCTGCCTTTAAGGACGGATACAGTCATAATGAAATCACTCCCCTGCCGGTGCTGCCGTCCACGCGGATGTCCAGCGGCTTGTCCAGCCGGATGTGGCGGATATGGGCAGTCTCGTCCAGCGCGGGCTGGCGGGCAAGCCAGTCCCAGTTCACCGTCCCCTCGCCCTTAAGCGGGTTGACGGTGAAATATCCGATGCCCAGCGAGGCGACGTTATGAAAAAAATGCGTGCCGTACGACGGCTCGGCATGAAAGTTTTCGGCGGCGGTCTCCACAATGGCGCGGGAGGCGGAAATCTGGCTCCATTTAACCGGTATGCCCAGATACCTGTCCGACGAGCCCCATCTCCCCGGCCCCATTATAAGATAGAGCCGCCCCGCCTTGCGCAGCACGGCGTTTAGGCGCTCTATCTCGGCGGCGATGCGCGGCGTCTCTGAGGTGGAGAAAGTTTCCGGCTTCACATAGACTATATCGGCCACGCCGTTGATGACGCCGTTGCCCAGCGCGCGCGGGCTTTGGCAGATGATTTTAGCGGGGCTGATGCCGTCAAAACTCACCTTTCTGCCGTGCTGGTGCGCCAGCATGGGCCGCATTTGCAGTATGCTGAATTCAAACGGCTCGCCGGGGCGTTCCGGCTCGTTGACGGCAAATTCAATCTCGGCGTGGGAGCCCAGCGCCTCGCAGGCCACGCCGCAGAGGAATTTCAGCGCGTCGGCCAGCGGGAAAAGACCGCCGCTCAGAATCGGCTCAAAACTTACAAGCCTTGCGCCTTTGCGGTTCGCGCCGGAGTAGACCGCGTCGTTTTCGTAGGAGTAGGTGGAGCCTACCTTGTCCAGCACTCCGTCCTCGTATGCGGCATCCAGCCCGAAAAGCGAGACGGACGCCTCCGAATCGTAGCCGAAATCGCCCTGCGGGGCGGACATGTCCACCGCCATGAAATCGCGCTGAGAATTGGCCAGGAAATCCTTCACCGTCGCGAACTGATGCAGATTGCGCGGATAGCTGGGCGAAAAGCACAGCGAGCGGTAGCCGTCCATTATAGTCTTTCCCAGGCCCAGCGCCAGGTAGGCGACGCCGTCTTCCGCCTTAAGCGGCGGCACGGGATAATAATTATAAGACTGCGCCACGCCGGAGATAAGCGGATAGAACCTGCCGTCCCGGTATCTGCGGCCCGCGACGGACTGGACTATCACCGCCATTTTCTCCTCGTCCGGGATGTGGGTGGTGAATCTGAGATATGCCTGCGCCTCGGCGGAGTAGGTGGAGGCGTAGACGAATTTCACCGCCCGGCACAACTGGGCCAGCCGGGCCGCCGGGTCGGGGTGGTTGTTGGCCAGCATGTAGGTCTTGTAAACCCCCGCAAAAGGCTGGCTGCGCGAATCCTCCAGCAGCGAGGAGGAGCGCACCGCCACCGGGCCGCCGGCGGATTCCAGCATGGTGGCAAGGGCGCGCTCCGCATGTTCGGGCAGGCGGGCATTGTCAAAGGCGGAGCAAATCTCCTCGCTGGAATAGCCGCCCCCGGCGAAATGGCGCAGCCCGTTGTTTTCCAGGAAAGCGTCAAAAATATCCGCGGCCAGCGCAACGGTGCCGGGCACGGTCATCACCATGCCGGGGAAGTTGCGCGAGAAGTCGCTTTTGCTCATCAGGAAATTCACGAAAGCCAGCCCCCGCGCCTTGCCGCCCAGCGCGCCGCCGCCCAGTTTCACAAAGGGGCTGTCGGGCTCGTAGATGCGCTCGTCAAAGCGCACGACGGTGCCCAGCTGCCGCCGGCGCACGAATTGATGGATTGTGTTTATGAGATAGCTGCGCAGCGAGCCGATGTCGCCGAAATCGTTCATCTTGCGCGGGCGGATGTGGTAGGCGACTTCAAACTCGGTGCGCGCCATCAGCCATTTGGAGAAATGGTTGCTTCTGGCGTGGAAGGCCACGCTTTCGTCCGGTATGGTGCGCAGCAGCCGCACCAGCCCGTGCAGGTCGGCGGCGCGGCCCGCCTCGTCGCCGCCGGCCAGCCTTGCCACGAAATCGCCGAAGCCGAAATAGGTCAGCATGAAAGACTGCAAATCCTTTAGTATGTTGGGCGAATTCTTGTCCAGAAAAGACGCCCCCGCACGCCCAGCCTCGCCGGAGATGCGCCCGTCAGACGACTGGACCAGTATCGGCATGTCCGGTATTTCCGCCTTCACGCGGCGGCAGAATTCTATGCCGGCCTGCGGGTCGTTGCGGCCCCCGCGCGAAAACTGCGCGTCCGTTATTATCCCCAGCAGATTGCCGCGGTATTTCTGGTAGAGCCGCCAGGCGTCGTCAAAATTGGTGGCCAGCAGTATTTTGGGGCGCGCGCGCATCCGCAGCATTTTGTGAGAGAGGTTGATGCCCTCGGCCATGACGCGCTGGGTCTGCTTCATCAGCTCGGAATATATTATCGGCAGATAGGAGGAGTAGAAACGCACCGAATCCTCTATCAGTATAACCGCCTGGACGTTTGAAAGCGCTATGTCATGGTCTATGTTGAGGCTGTCCTCCACCAGCTTTATGATGGACATGAAAATGCGCGCGTCCCCCAGCCACAGGAACACATGGTCAAAGGCGCGGCGGTCCTCGTCCGACAGAAACAGCACGTCGGGCGCGTTGAAGCATAAAAGCGCAAGCGGCATGTCCGGGTGGCGGCGGCGCGCCTCGCGCGCGAAATCGCCAGCCTCCTGCCCGGGATTGGACATATAAATCACAAGGTCAAACCTGCCCGCGTCCAGTTTGGCCAGCGCCTCCTCCGGCGTGGAGACGCGGGTAACGCGCGGCGCGTAATGCAGGTTCAGGTCCAGGTATTCGCTGAAGACGAGTTCGGTAAGCTGGTCGTCGTCCGCAATCAGAAAGGAGTCATAAGGCGCGGCCACAAGCAGCGCCTCGCGCACGCGGTGCGGCATCAGCTTGTCAAAGCCGCCGAACTGCACGTCGTAATCGCCCACTATCCTGCCGGATGAGACGGTTTCCATGAGTTTCATTTTACTTTTTCTGTTGCCGGGACGCACGGCAACTTAATAAACTTCTGAAAATGGGAAAAAAATACGCGACTCCCGCCGCAAAACCACAGAAACGCGCGCTGGCGCTGGCGGCAGCTTATTTCCTGGCCGGAGGGCTGCTTATATGGCTGGCCCGCAGCGACGCTTTTATCGCCGAGGAGGGGCTTAAGATACAAGTCCCGTGCGGCTGGCTTAGCTCCGCCCCGTACTCGGAACTGCTGATGTCGCGCGAGACGGGCGAAGACGGGGCGTACTACCGTCCGCTGGAAAACGCGCTGCTGGGCACACTCGCCAGAAATTACAGCTGCGGCAGCGACGCGCCCTACAGGCTGGCGGCGGGAATTATCTGGCTTTTATGCGCCGCCTCAATAGTGCCGCCGCTGCTGCGCACGGGCGCGCCGCCTGCTGCGGCATGGTGCGCGGCGGCCCTGCTGATGGCGCATCCCTATAACAGCTTCTGTTTCATTTCGCCGGTGGCGGCATGCAATACGCTGCTTATCCCGGCGGCGGCTGGCGCATGGCTTGCCTTCAGTGCGGCGGAAAGCGGACTGCTGTACTGTTTTCTGTCCGCGCTTTGCGTGTACGCGGGCTGCCTTTCCCGCGAGAATGCCGTGCTGATTCCCGTTGCGCTGGCCACGGTCGCGGCGCGGCAGGGGTTTTCCAGGCGCAGATTGATCGCGCTTGCCGCCTGCGGCGCGGCGGTCGGATTGTATCTGCTGCAGCGGCATTTCGCGCTGGCGCATGACAGGCCCCCGCATCCGGGCGCGATGCAGTGGGCCATGCTGCGATACGCCGGCGCGGCGTATTCAAAGTATCTCGGCATACTCGTTACGGGCAGCTTCCGCGCCATGGGCGGAATGGCCGCCTCCCCGCTTTACGCGCTGCATCTGGCGCTGTGGGCCGCCGCGGCGGCAGCCGCCGTTTTCCTGTCCGCGCCGCGCAGAACCGCTTTGGTATGGCTTGCGCTGTTTGCGCTTTGCGGGGGAGAGATTGCGGCCTCGCTGACCATGAACGGCGAGATTATGCCCACGCGCGCCATATCCTCTTTCGCGCTTGCGCTGATTGGCTTGTGCCTGATTGCAAGGGACAGGCCGCAATATCTACGCCAGATGGCCGCCGCAGCCTGCGCCGTTGGGCTTTTCTGGTTCATCCAGTCCGCGCGGCATGTATACGCCAGCCGCGATGAATGGTCTTTTCTGGAGATACATTCCAATCCGCCCTACAGTTGGAAAGTGGAGGCGGAGCGCGCCCCCTCCCTGCTGCGCCAGGGGCAGCCGCAACTTGCGCTGGAGGCCGCCTCCGCCAGCGAGAAAATGCGTCCCGGCTGGCTCAGCAGCGCCCTGCGCGCGGCGGTGCAGTCCATGTATTTCACCCACAACACGGACGAATTGAAGCGGCTGGCCTCCTCCGGCGATAACGAGGGGGCGGCGCATATCGGCTATGTGAACATCGGCACGGCTTTGGGCAAGGCGGGCGCATGGCCGGAGGCGACAGCCTGTTTCACGAAAGCGGCGCGGCTGGCCCCGCTCTACGGTCCGGCGTGGATGCAGTTATCCTGGGCGTCAAGCAGCGTCGGCGACTGGCAGGCCGCGAAGGCCGCGGCGGAAAAGGCGGTCGCCCTCAACGGCGCGGACGCCAACGGCTGGCAGAATCTGGGCTATTCGCTGCTGATGCTGCGCGACTGGAAAAAATCAGCGGACGCATACCGCCGGCTTTACGAGTTAAGCCCCATGCGCCCCGGCGTGGCGGTATTCCGGGCATTCGCGCTGGAGCGTTCCGGCCAGACCGAGCAGGCATTGGACGCGCTGTCCGCCGCGCCGGACGCCGGCGCAAATCCGCTGATTGTGGCCTATGCCGCGCGGCTGGCAAAGAAACCGGGCCGGACATCTTCCGCCCGGCCTTCGCCGGAAACCGCCGCACAGCTTCAGTCCCTGTTTGACCGGATAATGTCGGGCCGGCCATAATAAGCCTTGCCGGGCTTCGGATATTGTAAAATTGCACAGGTGTTTCAATGGCCAAGGTTATTGTAAAGCTCTACACCACGCTCAAAGACAGACTGGGCGAATCTTCCGTCATACTGGAAGGCGGCAGCGCCTCCGACGTAATCGGCGCGCTGGCCGCCGCAAAGCCCGGGCTGGACAGGCTGCTGCTTGACGAAGAGGGCGTACTGCGCGCGCATTTCGCCGTTACACTTAACTCCGACCTGCTGGATCACCGAAAAATGGCGCAGGCAAAACTGAAAGACGGGGACGTGCTTCATGTGTTCCCGCCGGTGTCCGGAGGGTAGCATGATATGCGGCATCATACTGGCCGCGGGCGCCTCATCGCGCATGGGACGGCCCAAGGCGCTGCTGGAGTACAGGGGCGGCACTTTTCTTGACGCGGTCTGCTCCGCCATGCACGGGGCGGGCGTTCACAGCATAACCGTGGTAATGGGCGCGCATGCGGCGGAAATACGCGGGAAATGGCCGGGCAGACACACCCATGCGCTGGTCAACCCGCACCCGGAGCAGGGGCAGCTGTCCTCGCTGAAAACGGCGCTGCGCAACATGCCGGTATACGCCGGCGCGGCGGTGATGGCGCTGGTGGACCAGCCGGAGGTAAGCTCCGCCGTCTATGAGAAGCTGATAGACGCCTGGCGGCAAAATCCCGGCTGCATCGCAATCCCGAGGCACAGGGGAAAGCGCGGGCATCCCATAATACTGGATGCCAGGGTCTGGCCGCTCTGTTTTGAAGCCCCGCCGGACAAGGGGCTGCACTGGGTAACGCATCACGGCAGCGTCTCGGTCATAGATGTAGACGTAGACGAGGAATCCGTGATACGCGACATAGACACGCCGGAACAATACGCCGTTTTGACACGGAGCCGACATGATGAATGAGCCGGAACGGATTTTCAGGCTGCTGGACCAGGCCATAGAGGCGGGCCGGGAAGCCGCGCTTGTTACGATTATCTCCTCCGCGGGCTCCACGCCGCGGGACGCGGGCTCGCGCATGGTTGTTTTTCCCGGCGGGGGTATCGCCGGAACCGTCGGCGGCGGCAGGCTGGAGGCTTTGTGCATAAAATCCGCCCTCGCCGCGCTGAAGCTGGGCGAAAACCGGCGCGAGAGCTTCGACCTCACCCCCGGGGGCGCGGGCATGTTATGCTCCGGCAGGGCGGAGGTTTACATAGAGGTTTTTTCCGCAAAAATAAAACTGCTGATTCTGGGAGCCGGGCATGTGGCGCTTAAAATCGCCCGGGCGGCCGGCTGCGCCGCGATACCTTACAGCGTCGCAGACGAGCGCGCCGATTTCGCCAGCAGGGAGCGTTTCCCCGAGGCGGCGGAAATAGTGGTCGCCCGTCCCCACAAAGCCATAACCCCCGCCCGGGTGGACGGGCGCACTTATATAGTGATTGTTACGCGCGGACATGCCTTTGACGCGCAATGCCTGCTGCGCGCCCTGCCCACCAAGGCGGCGTATATAGGGATGATAGGCTCCGCCTCCAAGGTGCGCGAGGTTTTCGCCGGCTTCAACCGCAAAGGCCTTCATCCCGAAAGGGACAACCGCGTTTTCTCGCCCATAGGGCTGGATATAAGCGGCAAGACGCCGGGCGAGATAGCCATTTCCGTCCTGGCGGAGATATTGAAAATCGCCAACGGCAGAACCGGCGCGCACATGCGCGTGCGGGAGGCCCGCCCCGCCGGCAAACGGCCCGTGAAACGATGACCGAGCTTTTCACCGTCGGCAAAAGCGAGATTCGCAAGGACGCCCTGCCCAAAGCCTGCGGCGCGGCGGTGTATGTGGACGACTGCGCCCCCGCCGGAACGCTCTATGCCGCGGCGGTGCGCAGCGCGCATCCGCATATCCTTATAGAAGAACTTGATTTTTCCGAGGCCGCCGCCGTAAGCGGTTTTGCCGCCTCTATAACCGCAAAAGACATCCCGGGCAAAAACCAGTGGCCGCTGGTTAAAAACGATTATCCCTTCCTGCCGGAGAAGGAAGCCAAATTCTGCGGCGAGACGCTCGCCATCGTCGTGGCGGACACCCGCCATGCCGCGGTTGAGGCGGCGCGCAGAACCCGCGTCGCATTCCGCAAGCTGGAGTTTGTGACGGACCCGCTTGCCGCGATGGAGCCGTCCGCCCCGAAAGTCCACGGCGAAAACAACATCATCTCCAGCTACCGAGTGAAACGCGGCGATGCGGAAGAGGCCATCCGCTCCGCCGACGCGGTGGTTGAGGCGGTCTATACCGCCAATTACCAGGCGCATGTCTATCTGGAAACGCAGGGCGCGCTGGCCGTGCCGGAAAACGGCGCGATGACGATATACACCTCCACCCAATGCCCTTTTTACGTGCATGACGCAGTGGCCTGCGTTCTGGGCGTGCCGCAAAACATGGTACGCGTGGTGCAGCGGGTAACGGGCGGCGGCTTCGGCGGCAAGGAGGATGTGCCCGCCCTTGTGGCCGCGCATGCCGCGCTGGCCGCGCGCAAAACCGGCAGGCCGGTCAAGCTGATATACGAGCGCGACGAGGATTTCCTGTCCATGAGCAAGCGCCACCCGGCGTGGATGAAAGTCCTCTACGCCGCGCGCAGGGACGGCAAAATCACCGCCTGCCGGGTGAAGTATGTGCTGGACGGCGGGGCTTACGCCACGCTTTCGCCTATAGTCCTCTGGCGCGGGACAGTACATGCCACGGGCCCCTATGTCCTGGACAACCTCCTGGTGGAAACCTTCGCCGCCGCCACCAATAAGGTTCCATGCGGCGCCTACAGGGGGTTCGGCCAGCCGCAGATTTCCTTCGCGACAGAATCCCTCATAGACGAGCTGGCCGCAAAGCTGGGAATGGACCCGGTGGAACTGCGCCTTAAAAACATTCTCCGCCCGGGCGATAAAACCGCCTGCGGCCAGACGGTGTCCCAGTCCTGCGGGCTGGAGGAGGCGCTGCTTGAGGCGCGCCGGCGCGCCGGCCCGCCCAAACCCGGGCGCGGGACGGGGTTTTCGGTCAGCTATTACGGCGTGGGGCTTGGCGCGGGCGGGAAATATCTGGACAGGGCCGGCGCGGCGGTTACGGTTTTCAAGGACGGCTCGGCGCAGGTCGCCGTCGGCAATACCGAGATGGGGCAGGGCGCGCAGACCGTGCTGGCCCAGATAGCGGCGGAATCGCTAAACGCCCCGTATTGCGCCGTGCGCGTTTCGGAGGTGGACACCGCCCTTGTCCCGGATTCCGGGCCCACCGTCGCCAGCCGCACCACTTTAATGGCCGGCAACGCCGTGCTGGAGGCCTGCTCCCCCCTGCGGGAGCGGCTGTTTTCCGCCGCGCGGGATTTGCTGTCTGCCAAAGGCGCGCCCGCCGGGGAAATGGCTGCGTCAAACGGCGTTTTTTCCGCCGGAGGCGCCGCCGTGTCTTTTGCGGAGGCCGCCGCCGAATGCTGGGGCCGCCGCCTGAAAATGGCCGAACACGGCTGGTACATAGCCCCGCCCACGTCCTATAACAGCGAGGACGGACAGGGTGTCCCCTATGTAATCTACGCCTATTCCGCCAACGCGGCGGAAGTCTCCGTGGACCGCGAAACCGGCGAAATCCGTGTGGAGAAACTTATCTGCGCCCACGACATGGGCAAGGCGGTAAACCCGCAGCTTACCGAGGGGCAGATGCAGGGCGGCGCGTTGCAGGGGATGGGGTACGCCGTCTGCGAAAATCTGGTGTTAAAAGACGGCGTCATGCAGAACCCGAATATGACGGACTATCTGGTCCCCTCGGCGGAGCAGACGCCTGAGTTTGATTGCGCCATCATAGAGCGCGGCTACGAGCAGGGCCCCTATAACGCCAAGGGTTTCGGCGAGGCGCCTCTTATCGCCGTCGCGCCAGCCGTGGCCAACGCCGTCTTTGCGGCCTGCGGCGCGCGGCTGCGCGAACTGCCCATGCTGCCGGAGAAATTATGGAAAGCTCTTCAAAAATAAGGCTGGGCTGCGCGGTCAACGGCGCGGCGGTGTCGCGGGAAATTGATTCCGGCCTCACCCTTGCCGAATTTCTGCGCGGGGAACTGCTGCTTACAGGCACCAAAACCGGCTGCAATCAGGGCGAATGCGGCGCATGCCTTGTGATTGTAAACGGCAGGGCGGTAAATTCCTGCCTTTTCATGGCGGCGCAGGCCGAAGGTGCAAGCATTATCACCATAGAGGGCATAAACAAGAACGGCCCGCATCCGCTGTCCAGTGCCTTCGCGGAAGAGGGCGCGGTGCAGTGCGGTTTCTGCACGCCGGGCATGATAGTGGCCGCCTACGCGCTTTTAAGCGAAACCCTCTCCCCGACCCGCGACCAGATAAAAGAAGCCCTCTCCGGCAATATCTGCCGCTGCACCGGCTACGAGATGATTTTCCGCGCCGTTGAAAAAGCTGCCGCGGAGATGAGGAAAAAATGCTCAACGCCGGCATAATACTGCCCAACACCCTTGCCGAGGCGCTGCGCGTTCTGCGCGGCGGCGGCAGGGCGCTTGCCGGCGGAACCGATTTGCTAATATCGGCCCGGCGCGGCGGCGCGCCGGCCCCGTGGGTTGACATAAGCCGCCTTCCGCAGCTACGCGGCATACGGCGGCAGGACGGGCATATTTTCATCGGCGCGGCGGAGAAAATAACCGATGTGGGCGCGCATCCGCTGACGCGGGAAATGCTGCCCGCGCTGGCGCAGGCCTGCCGCAAATTCGCCTGCCCGTCCCTGCGCAACATGGCCACTCTGGGCGGCAACTGCGCCAACGGCTCGCCTGCGGCGGACGGGTTGTGCGCCCTCTGCGCCGAAAACGCCGCCGCCATCATCGCAAACGACGGCGGCATACGGAAAATCCCGGTTGAAAGCCTCGTTCTGGGCCCGAAAAAAACCGCGCTTTCGCGCTGCGACATCATTCTGGGTTTTGAGCTGCCCGACACCGCGCACAAAGGCGTTTATCTGAAGCTGGCGGCGCGCCGCTCCTTTGCCATTTCAAAAGTCTCCGCAGGCGTAACATTGCGGCTGGAGAACGGCCTGGCGCGCGGCGTCTCCATAATGCTGGGCGCGGCGGGGCCGCGCCCGCTGCGCGCCGCCAAATCCCAGGAAATTCTGGAAGGCGCCCCTCTTTCCGCAGACATGATAGAGCGCGCCGCGCTGGCCGCGCGGGACGCCTGCTCGCCCGTGGACGACGCGCGCTCGTCCGCCGAATACCGGCGGGCGATGGCGGCGGTGCTGGCGCGCCGCGCGCTAAGCATCATTGCAAACGACGCTGCTAAGGAGTCCCTGTGATGAAACAACTGCTTTGCGCCGTCCTGCTGGCACTGCCGGCCCGGCCCGCATTGTGCGGCGGCGACATTCTCAATGCCATGTCAAAGGAGCTGGACCGCTCTCTTTCCGCCTACGGCAAGGCGGAGGATGCGCCGCTGTATTTCCTTTCCTATCAGATGACCGACGACCGGCGCTGGTCCCTTTCCGCCGAGCTGGGCGGCATAAACCAGGACGACATGTCGCACGAGCGGTATCTGGACATAGACGCGCGCGTCGGCTCGCCGGAGCTGGATAATACTCATCAGGTCAAGGGTGCGGCCGCCATGAGCGGCGACCACGGCGACGAGGGCAGGCATTTCCTGGCGCCCCTGGAGGATGATGAAACCGCGCTGCGCGCCTCCCTCTGGCGCCAGACGGAGGAGGAGTTCAAGAAAGCCCAGGAAAAATACACCAAGGTGAAAACCAACCACGCCGTAACCGCCGACGAGGAGGACGGCTCGCCCGATTTCTCGCAGGAGAAGCCGGAAAAATCCTTCCGCGAGGTTGAGTTCCCGAAATTGGACAGACCGCAGTGGCGCGCGCGGCTGGAGCGCCTGTCCCGCGAGATGCGCAGGTATCCGTTCATTTACTCCACGGATGTGAATTTTTCCGTCTCGGCGCAGAACAGGTATTATGTCAACAGCGAAGGCTCGCGCATCGCATCGGGCAATGTCTACATCACGCTGGGCTACCGCCTCGGCAGCCGCACCGACGACGGGATGGAGCTGGAGCGATACAAAAGCTACGAGGGCCTCTCCGAACAGGATTTCCCCTCCGAAGCGCGCGTTATCGCAGACATAGCGGCCTCCGCCGCGGAGCTCAAGGCCCTGTTGGACGCGCCGGTCGCGGAGCCGTATTCGGGGCCCGCCATACTCAGAAACCGCGCCGCCGCCGTGTTTTTCCACGAGATTTTCGGACACCGGGTGGAAGGGCAGCGCCAGAAGGACGAATTTTCCGGCAAGACCTTCGCCGACAAGGTGGGCGGCGAGATAGTGTCGCCGCTGATTTCCGTGGCCGACGACCCGACTCTGAAACGTTTCAACGGCCTGGCCCTGCGCGGCTGGTACGATTACGACGACGAGGGCGTCCGCGCCCGCCGCGTGGAAATCGCCGAAAACGGGGTGCTGCGCGCTTTTCTGATGAGCCGCTCGCCTATAAACGGGTTTCCGCAGTCCAACGGACACGGCCGCCGCGAGCCGGGATACGACGCCGTGGCGCGCATGGGCAACACCATAGTCTCGGCGAAAGCGGCGGTGCCCTATCCCCGGCTGCGCGAAATGCTTATAGAGGAGATTAAGCGCCGCGGCAAGCCCTACGGCCTGGTGTTTGAGGACATCGCCGGCGGCAACACCAACACCAGCGTGTTCGGCGCGCAGGCGTTCACGGTGATACCGAAACTGGTCTACCGCGTCTACGCCGACGGCAGCCCGGACGAGGCCGTGCGCGGCGTGGATCTGATAGGCACGCCGCTTACCGTTTTCACCAAGATAACCGCCGCCGCGGACGACCCCGCGGTATTCAACGGCAGCTGCGGAGCCGAATCGGGATGGGTGCCGGTTTCGGCGGTGTCGCCCAGCCTTCTGGTGTCGGAGATGGAGGTGCAGAAGGTGGTCAAAATGCACGAGAGGCCGCCTCTTATCCCGCCGCCTTCCGCGGAGGCGCAGTGAAACCCGCATTGCTCGCGCTGCTTGCCGTTCTGCCCGTCCGCGCGGCGGAGTTCCCCGCCGGCGACAAGTGCATGTCCGCCATGAAAGACGAGATGGCGCGCACCCTCTCCAGCCTCAGGATGGACGATTTTCCCGGGCCGTATTTCGTTTCCTACGCGCTGCATATGGAGCGCGGGTGCGAGATAACGGCCAGCCTGGGCTCGCTTGTCAGAAGCCGCGACGTGATGCAGATGCGCGGCCAGGCGGAGGTGCGCGCCGGCAGCCCGGAGTTTGACAACTCCAACTTCTACGGCTCCTCGGACGAGATGGGGCCCGCGGGGTTTCTGAGCAGCCTTGACTGCAACTACGGCAATACCCGCCATAATCTCTGGCAGCTTACCGACCTGAACTACAAAACCGCGCTGGAAAAGCTGGACCAGAAACGCGCTTTCCGCGAAAAGCGCAACATAGCCGACCCGCTGCCGGACCTGACCCCCGCGCCCGGTATCCTGCTGTCCGAACCGGAAGCTCCCGCAGCCGGCGGGCGCGCGGAGCTGGAAAAGCTGGCCAGAACCGTCTCCGCCGAATTCCGCAAATATCCCGCTCTGGACAAGACGATGGTCAACATCGCGCGGGACAACGGGCTGCGCCGCTATCTCAACAGCGAGGGCGCGTTTTACCGCTCCGCCGCCGCAAACGACGTCAGCGTGGAGTTTACGGCCCAGGTCCAGTCCGCCGACGGCTTCAAAATCGCGCAGCGGATGAGTTTTTATTACGATGCGGCCTCGCTGCCGGGGGCGGATTTTTTCCGCGCCCGCGCCGGAAATTTCGCGGCGGAGACCGCCGCGCTGGCCGGCTCCGCTACGGCCGCGCCCTACATAGGCCCCGTCCTGTTTGAGGGCGAGGCCGCAGGGGAGCTGTTCAAGGAAACACTGGCGCACAGCCTGATAAGGCCGCGCGCCTGGTGGACCGAGCGCGAACGCGACCCCGAAGCCGGCGCTTTTTCCGGAAAGCTGGGGATGCGGGTGGCGGCGCCGTCCATAAACGTAACGGACGATCCCTCGCTTAGGGAATGGAACGGCCAGCTTCTGGCCGGGCATTACCTTGCCGACGACGAGGGCGTCCCCGCGCAGCGCGTGGAGCTTATAAAAAAAGGTAAGCTGGCGGATTTGCTGCTCAGCCGCGCCCCCGTCAGGGAGCGCGCCGCCTCCAACGGCCACGGCAGAAGCCGCTATTCCTGGGCAGAGGCGGTGCCGGGGAATCTGATAGTGAGCGTCTCCTCCTGTGCGCCCGCAGGCGGGATGAAAGCGCGCCTTCTTGAGATGTGCCGGGAGCTGGAGCTTGATTACGGCGTGATACTGCGCCGCGTGGACGATTTGCGCGGCGTCTTCTGCGCCTACAGGGTCTATGTGAAAGACGGGCGGGAGGAGCCGGTCCACGGCTTCCAGCTGGCCGAGCTTTCCCCCCGCGCGCTGCGCGATATCGTGCTAGCCTCGGATACCGCCGGCGCCTATGACTACAACTACAAGGGCGTGCCGTATTCCATAGTCGCGCCGTCGGTGATAGTGCAGGAGGTGGAGCTTAAGAAGACAGAAATCAAGCCCGACAAGCCCCATTACCTGCCAAATCCGCTTTTCCAAGCGAGGTGAGATGATGTTCAGCCAATACCATTTGCCGGAATCGGAAAAAGCCGCCGCAGCATTGCTTTCCCGCAGCACGGCCATACTGGCCGGCGGCACCATGCCCTTCAAAACCATGCCGCCGGGAACGGAGCGGCTGGTAAGCCTGCGGCTTGCCGGGCTGGATTACATCCGGGCGGACAAAGCCGGCCTGCATATCGGCGCGGCGGCGGTATTTTCGGATATCGCAAAATCAAAGGCGGCGGCCTGGGCGGGCGGAATTATGGCGCGCGCCTCGGACGAGGTTTCCAGCCAGCTTATACGCAACATGGCCACTGCCGGCGGCAATATGGCAAGGCCGCTGCCGTGGAACCATCTGCCGCCGGTGTTTGCCGCGCTGGAGGCGAAGGCGCGGGTCATTTGCAAAGGCAAGGCGGCCTGGCATCCGGCGCAGTCGCTTGCGGAGAGGCCGCTGGCACAGTCGCTGGGCAGCGGCGCGCTTATCACTGAATTTCTGATTCCGCCCGCGGCGAAAAACATGCGCGGCGCATTCGTCAAATTCGGCAAAACCGCCTCCTCCTGGGAGTGCTACGCGCTGCTGGCGGCGGTTTTTTCGGTCAAAGGCGGCAAATTCCGCGCTGTCCGGCTGGCTCTTGGCGGAGCGACGGCGCGTGTTGTGCGGCTGCGCGGCGCGGAGCGCGCGCTGGAAGGCGCGCCCGCGCGGGAAGCCTCAGCCGGGCTGGCCGCCGCCGCGTCGCTTGAGGGAGTGGAGGGCCTGACGCCGTCGCACGGCTCGCCGGAATACAAAAGAGAGATAATCCCGGAGCTGGTCCGCCGCGCCGTAACGGAGGCATTATGAAAAAATCTGCAAAACCCATGGGCGCAAACAGCGCGGTTTCCGTGCGGCTTCCCGCGCGGACGCTTAAGACCCGCGACGGAATTTTTGAAATAGACCTAAATCTCAACGGAGCGGCCCTCCGCTGGCGCGTGCGCCCCTCAGAAACGCTGCTTGACGCGCTGCGCCGCAACGGCTGGCGCGGCGCAAAACGCGGCTGCGACACCGGGGAATGCGGCTCCTGCACAGTGATAATTGACGGCAGGCCCATGCTCTCCTGCCTGCTTCCCGCCGTCGCCGCGCATGGCAGGGATATCACCACAATAGAAGGGCTTGGCGGCACATCCAATCCGCATCCGATTCAGCAGGCATTTGCGGAGACGGGCGCGGTGCAATGCGGTTTCTGCATACCCGGCATGATACTTTCCGCCAAGTCGCTGCTGGACGAGAACACGGACCCGTCGCCGCGGCAGATTCGCCATGCGCTGGACGGCAATCTCTGCCGCTGCACCGGATATGTCAAGCAGATTGAAGCGGTAAGCCTTGCCGCACAGAGAATCCGCCGTGGCAGCCCCGCAGGCAGCCGCAAGCGCCGCGCAGCCGCAAGCAGCGGCAGAACATAATCGTCCGTTTTGGTGCGATATTCACTCGCAGTGCATAATGGAGGGGTGTGTGAGCGGTTGAAACAGCAGGTCTCGAAAACCTGTAGGGGGGCAACCTCCTCGTGGGTTCAAATCCCACCCCCTCCGCGCTTTAAGAAATCCCGCGAAAGCGGGATTTCTGTTTTAGCGGATGGGGAGCGGGCCAACTGCTTGGCCCGCGCTGGGATTTGAAAGCCGCAGCGCTGCCGAGGCAGCAGCCGAGGCCGCGAGGCGGGGTCGCGGGGCTAAATTTGCGACGGCAAATTTGGAACCCGTGACCAAATCCCACCCCCTCCGCCAGCTTGCAAAAACATGCAGAAGTTCTGCAAAACATAACAATCGCCAACACAGAACAAGGCTTCAGTTTTTCAACTGAAGCCTTGGTTTTTCCGCTCCACTTCCATCCGTTTGTCTGAATCTGTTTTGGCCTTTCTATCTGTTCCGGCAATACTCTTTTTCCAGCCTCTCCGCATTGAAGCTTTCGTCGTAATACTTGGCGTGGTCAAAACTTGCGAACGTGTCATTCACACGCCTGCGCGCGATGCGCTGGATATTCAGGAGATGCCTGGCCGTGATATTGTCGGTGGTTATGTTTTTGCCGCCCGTTCCGCAGCCCAGCGTCAGGGACGGGGACAGTGTATTATAGAACCCGCCCACGCCTCCCTGCGACGATGGCGTGTTGATAAGTATCCGCCCGGCATTCATGAGATTTGCGAATTTTCTTATTTTCTCCTCATCGTTTGAGTACATGCTGGCGGTGTGGCCCATGCCGCCGTGAAAATTAATCTCTATGCAGAGATTGACCGCGTCATCAAAAGAGGGGGCGGTGTAGAACGCCAGTATCGGCGCCAGAATCTCGGAGGACAGCGGATGGTTTGCCCCGACACCTTTGAGCCTGGCGATAATCACGCTTGTGTCCGGCGGAGCATTCAAGCCGGCGAGCTTTAATATCTCTCCCGCCGGTTTACCGATGATGGCGGCATTCATTATTCCTTTTTCCCTGTCAAATGCCACTCTTTCCAGTTTGGGGATTTCTCCGTCCTCAAGAAAATAGGCTTTATGCCTGCTGAATTCGGCTATCACATCGCCGGCAATGGCCTGCTCCGCCACTATGGCCTGCTCGCTGCAGCAAACGGTGCCGTTGTCAAAAGTTTTGGAAGCCAGAATCTGGGACACGGCAAATTGCGCATCGGCGGATTTTTCTATAAGAACCGGCACATTGCCGGAGCCTACGCCTATGGCGGGCGTGCCGGAGCTATAAGCCGCGCGCACCAGCCCGCTGCCGCCGGTGGCAAGTATCAGCGCAAGCGATTTATGGGACATCAGCTTTTGCGTTTCCTCGCGCGAGGTGTGGGTTACCCATTGAATGCAGTCTTCCGGCGCGTCGGCGCTTAGGGCCGCCTCGTAGCAGACGCGGGCGGCTTCCATGGTGCATTTTTCGGCGTTGCGGTGCGGACTAATGATTATCGGATTGCGTGTTTTGAGCGCGATTATGATTTTGAACATTGCCGTGGAGGTCGGGTTTGTAACCGGCGTTATTGCCAGTATCGGCCCGATAGGCTGCGCGATTTCCAGAATGCCGGTTATCTTGTCGTCTGATATGATGCCGACGGTTTTGTCGTCCTTGATATCCTCGTAGACAATTTGGGTTGCCAGGACATTTTTAATGACCTTGTCCTGCCAGCGGCCCAGCTTGGTTTCCTCCACTGCCATTTTAGCAAGGCGCACCCTGTTGTCGAAGCCGGCTTTGTAGACGGCTCGGACAATTGCGTCGACCTGCTCCTGGCTGTATTGGCTGAAAACTGCTGCTGCGACATTAGCTTTTTGGAAAATATCATCCGCGCTCATAAATCCCCCCTTGGCACTCCCGGCATTGTGGTATTCCACAGGATTTCTCAAAGTACTATTTTTAGCCAGTTCGCGCAAGCGCTGTGCCCCCGCCGCGGCAGAACATAAGCGGCTGTTTTGGTACAATATTAACCGCGCACTCGCAGTGCATAATGGAGGGGTGTGTGAGCGGTTGAAACAGCAGGTCTCGAAAACCTGTAGGGGGGCAACCTCCTCGTGGGTTCAAATCCCACCCCCTCCGCGCTTTAAGAAATCCCGCGAAAGCGGGATTTCTGTTTTAGCGGATGGGGAGCGGGCCAACTGCTTGGCCCGCGCTGGGATTTGAAAGCCGCAGCGCTGCCGAGGCAGCAGCCGAGGCCGCGAGGCGGGGTCGCGGGGCCAAATTTGCGACGGCAAATTTGGAACCCGTGACCAAATCCCACCCCCTCCGCGCTTTAACCTGAAAATTTCAGTTGGCCGCGGAATTCGGCGAAAAATCGATTCATACTGCCTTCCCAAAATTATCCTTTCGTGCTGTAGAGCACGCGCGAATAATTTTGTTCGGCATTATTTTGTAAACTGGCGGAGAGGGGGATGTTAATGATATCGTGACGACGGGATTCGGTCACAAGTTTCAAGTTCGCCGCCGCGAACTTGAACTCGCGACCCCGGCTCGCGGTCCCGGCTGCTGCCGGGACAACGCTGCGCCTTTCGAATCCCTCGCGCAGGCCAAGCAGTTGGCCTGCTCCTCTCCGTAGGCAGCTTTGAAAGCAAAAACCCTGCTTTCGCAGGGTTCTTTCAAAGCTACGGAGAGGGAGGGATTCGAACCCTCGAGGACCTTTAGAGCCCTACAGTCTTTCCAGGACTGCGCCTTCAACCGCTCGGCCACCTCTCCAGTTATTTCATTTTACCATTATAAGGCGGGAAACTGAAACCGCGCCATCGTCCGCGCCATCGGGAAGCAGCCACAGACGGGTCTGGATGACATTTCTATTTTTCCGGGGCGATTACCGGACAGGCTCGAACTCGCCTTTGGATTTGTTTTTCCTCACGTTGTCGGAATGGAACAGCCTGCCATTCATGGCGATATACACGCCGTACGGCAGCGACTGCGCAAAAGACAACGCGCTGCCCAGATTGAACATCCCGTCGGAGCTGCCGAATTTGTAGGGCACCATCGCGCCCGTCAGCACCACCGTCTTGCCGGAGATGTTCCGGCCCAGAAGGCGCGCCGTTTCCGCCATGGTATCCGTGCCGTGGGTGATGACGATACGGTCCTCGCGGCATTTGAGGCAGGCGTCCAGTATTTTCCGGCGGTGGGCGTCGGTCATGCAGAGACTGTCTATCATCATCAGCGGCGAGACCGCCGCGTCCAGGCGGCAGCGGCCAAGACGCAGCATCTCCTCAATATGGGTGCGGCGGAAGAAAAGCTCGCCGGTAAGCTCGTTGTATTCCTTGTCAAAGGTGCCGCCGGTTATGATAATGCGTATTTTCATTTCGCGTCCGTGAAAAACGCGCGGAAGCCCTTGTATGTCATGTAGAAATCAAACTTCGCGGCGGCTTCCCATGGCGCATGCATGGACAGAAGCGGCACGCCGCAGTCCACCACCTCCATGCCGTAACGCGCCATTATGCCGGCTATGGTGCCGCCGCCGCCCGCGTCCACCTTGCCCAGCTCGGCGGCCTGCCAGGCGACTTTGGCGCCGTCAAAAATCCGGCGGATTTCGGCCAGGAATTCCGCGTTGGCGTCGTTGGCGCCGGCCTTGCCGCGCGCGCCGGTGAATTTGGTGACGCAGGTCCCGTGATTTATGAGCGCGGCGTTCTTTTTCTCGTACGGGCCGGGATAGAGCGGGTCAAAAGCGGCGTTGACGTCGGCAGACAGCATGCGGGAGCGGCTCATCGCCCGCTTGGCGGCAAACTCCGGCGAATGCGCGCCCTGCAGCGCCAGCAGTTCCGCGACGGTGTTTTCAAAAAAAAGCGATTCCATGCCGGTTGCGCCGGTGGAGCCGACCTCTTCCTTGTCGCAGAGCAGCGCGCAGGCGGAATACTGCGGCGTTTTGGCGATATCCAGTAGCGCCCGGATGCCCGCGTAGACGCAAATCCTGTCGTCGTGCCCGTAGCCGACTATCAGAGAGCGGTCCAGCCCCGCCTCGCGCGGTTTGCCGGCGGGGACTATTTCCAGCTCAGCCGACAGGAAGTCGGCTTCCGTGACGCCGTATTTCTCGTGCAGTATTTCCAGCACGCGGTATTTGATTTTTTCCTTGCGCTTTTTGCCAGCGCAGGAGGCCGAACCTGCGATAACATCCAGGTCCTCGCCGGAAATGCCTTCGCCCAGCGCGCGCTTGGCCTGCTCCTGCCCCAAATGCGGCAGCAGGTCGGAGATGTAGAGGACGGGGTCGCTCTCGTCATCGCCGATATTGACGTTTATTTTTTTGCCGCCGGGCTTTACAAAAACGCCGTGCAGCGCCAGCGGCAGCGCGACCCACTGGTATTTCTTGATGCCGCCGTAATAATGCGTGTCCAGAAGGGCAAGCTCGCCGCTTTCGTAAAGCGGGTTCTGCTTGATGTCCAGCCGGGGGGCGTCGGTATGGCCGCCCACTATGCGCAGGCCGGACTCCAGCGGCTTTTCGCCTATCAAAACGGCCATCAGCGTCTTGCCGCAGCAGGAGCGGTAAATTTTGTCGCCCGGTTTCAGCGCCGCGCCGGATTGTATAAGCCGGTCCAGGTCGGCATAGCCCGCGGCGGAGAGGAGCTTTACCGTCTCGTCGTGGGCAAGCCTTTCGGTTTTCGCCGCGCCGAGAAAAGATATGTAGGCTTTGGACAGTTCCTCCATGCGCGCGGCTTCCGCCGCGGCAAGGCCGGCGCGCCCGTTTATGCGACTGTATGAAAGGTCTTTTGCGGTTTTGTTTTTAACGGGCATGGCGCCCTCCTTGGGAAACTATCGCGCTATTGCCGGAAACTGTCGCGCAGCAGGGACATAAGCTCCGCCTGCTGGCGGCTGAGGCCGGGCGGCACGTCTATGACCACGCGCGCGTACAAATCGCCGCGCGCGCCGCCGCCTTTGGGGTATCCCCTGCCGGATATTTTAAGGGTTTTTCCGGCGCGGGTGCCCGGCGGTATTTTGACGCGCACGGGGCCGTCTGGGGCGGGGACCGTTATCTCGCCGCCGAGGGCGGCGTCCCAGGCCATAACGCGGACCTCGGTTTCCAGGTCCGGGCCGGAAGCCTTGAATCCCGGCTCCGGCGCGATGGCGATGCGCAGATACAAATCCCCCCCGTCCGGCCCCTGGCCTTTAAGCCGCAGGCGCGCGCCGTCGGCAATTCCGGCGGGGAAATTGACGCGCACCTCTTTCTGCGCGGACACCGCGCCCGCGCCGCCGCATTGCGGGCAGCGCGCGCGGCCCTGCCTGCCTGTCCCGCCGCAGTAGGAGCATGTCTGCCGCACGGGGATGGATAGAATTTTCCCGCCGCCGCGCAGCGCGTCGGCAAGGGGCAGCTCCAGCGCCGGCTCTTCCCGGCGGGGCTGCGAGAATCCGCCGAAACCGCCCATGTCCGCGCCGCCGAATATGCTTCTGAAAAAATCGCTGAACTGCGCCATGTCCGGCCCTTCGGACTGCCGGGAAAACCCGCCGCCGGGCCGGGGGCCGCCGTAAAAACCGCCGCCGAAATCCGCGCCGGAAAACCCGCCTGCCGGACGGCCCGGCTGAGGCCGGGGGCCGGAGGCGCGCTGCTTGTTCTCCCATTCCGGCCCGAGTTGGTCGTAGAGGCGCTTTTTGCCGTCGTCGGAAAGAACCTCGTAGGCCTCGTTTATTTCCTTGAATTTTTCGGACATTTCGGCCTTGCGGGATTCGGGCTGCAAATCCGGGTGGTACTTGCGCGCGAGTTTGCGGTAAGCGGATTTTATATCATCGGCCCCGGCGCCGCGCGGCACGCCGAGTGTTTTGTAATAATCCTTGTAATCAACGCTCATAGGCCAGTGTGCAAGCCGCCAGAACAAGCGCCGCCGCCATGAATACGGCGTCGGTCTGCCGCTCCGGCAGCCGGGTTATGAAATGCGCCAGATACGCGGCAAGCCACATAACCCCCAAGGCGGAAAAAAAGACCGCGGGGGTTATCTTGCCGCCGGACTGCGGATTTTCCTGCTCAGGTTCGCTCATGGCTAGATTATATCAATTGAAAGGGAACATCCGGCCTGCCGGCTGACGCGGCGGCTCCGGCTCCGGCCTGCGCGGCGGCGCGGCGGGGGCGGGCGCGGCGCCGGTTTTTTTAAGCGCTATCCATTTGGAGGTGAAGCGGGCCTGCTGAAGCCTCAGGTTGCGGTAGGCCCCGTAATCGCCGGGGCTTATTTCCGGGACGCGGCGCAGCGCGGTTTCGGAAAATAAAACAGTCCCGCCGCGCGCCTGGTAGGAGGCGGAGTATTCCGCGCCCGCCGCGGAGGCGGACATATTCTCCGGCAGCGAATAAATCTCGTAGCCCGGCGGCAGGGACAGCGACACCGAATACTTCTGTAAATCCGCGCAGCCGAAATCAAGCGGATACTTCCTCCGCGCGGCGGACACCCCGGAAGGCCTGGACACCGCCGGCGCGCGCAGCGCCATGTAACTACCGCCGGAGGAGACGGCGGCGTAGCCGTCCACCGAAAAACGCAGTGCCGCGCGCACCGGCGCATCCGGGTCCGACAGATCGGAGAGTTCATAGCTCTCAAGCCGCGCTTTCGGATGAAGCTGCCGCGCAAGCCCGGCCATTTCGCCGTCCAGTTCCTCTTTGCGCAGGCCGCGCCACTGCCGCCACGACTGCTCGTAACCGCCGGAGGGGCGGATAACCATTCTGGCCGCCAGCGCGCCGGAAGTGGAAAGCGCAACCTCGGAGACTATATCCTCGCATTCGGCTTCAGGCGGCATCAGCGGCGCGTCCAGAAACTCCCCGGCCAGCGGGCCGTGCACAGCAAAGGCCTTCATGCCCTGAAAATCCTGGGGAATATAGCCCGGCTTCACCCAGTCGTCATGCGGGCACAGAAAAGAGCGTTTCCCGTTCCAGTCCGCTATGACGCAGACCGCCGCAAACTGCCGTATTGACGGCACGTCATGCGAAAACGGGGCTCCGGCGCGGGATTCCATGTAAGCCAGCGAAGCGGAAACTCCAGCCTTGCGCAGCAGCGCGTAAAGCGCGAAAGGCTTGTCCAGCGCGTTGCCGGCGGCGCGGCTGATAATCCTGGATACGGGAAGCGGCACGCCGGGGGCAGCGTCCATCTCCACGGGCTGGTAACGGATGTTGCGCATCACCCAGCCGTAGGCCGCGCCCGCAGCGTCCGGCTGGGAGGCAATGCCCGCGGCGGCGGAATCAAGCCCGGAATCGCCGGCCAGCAGCCGGTCTATGCGCGAGGAGAGGAAAGCCGCCACGCTCTCCCATGTGTCGGAGGCGGCAAACATCACGCAAGGCAGCGCGCGCGCGTCCGGCGGCATGTCGTCCTCGCGCGGGACGGCGGGCAGATTCCGCGCCTCCCAGACGTAGATATTCCTGCCGCCTTCGGCTGTCTGCGAAAATTTCACCGCGCCGCCGTCGTTTACAAGCGCGCTGTTGAGGGACACTTTCTGCGGGGTTATAACCTTAAGCCGGACAAGCCGGGCGGGGGCGTCCGTCCCGAACTGGAAGCTGCCGGCAAACGGAAATGATTTGTAATGCTCAGGGGTTTTCACCTGCGCCTGATAGTCGGTAACCGCGCCCGCGTCCGCCCGCGGCATTGAGAATTTCACGCTGCGCAGATAATCGTACCCCGCGAAATCCGCCAGCTCCGAACCGTCCTGCACGGTTGTCTCGTCCGCGCAGGCGGCGGCGCCGCCGGAATAGGAGCAGGCATAGTCCAGCTTCGCGCTCTGGTAACCGTCAATATAGTAAACCTTCCCGTCCGCGGCGGCGTCCCGCGCGGAGGCGGAGAAAATTTTCTGCGCCACCCGCTCCGTGCGCACCGAAGACATGTCCGGCTTAAGCTCGTAAACCGTTTCCCAGAGCAGGACGGCGCGGTCCTCCCCGGCGGCGGGGGCCGGATTTTCCCGGCCAAGGCCGTGCGCCTGCGCCTGCGCCGCGGCGGAAGGCCAAAAGCCGGGCTGCGCCTGCGCCGCGGCGGTTTTGGCGGCGGGGCGGCCCTGCGCTGTGAATTTGAGCTTTACAATCTGATTTACCGGCAGTCTTTTGCGCCTGCCGCCCTCGCGCAGAATCAGTCTGCCTTTGCTTATTCCGGCGAAACTGCCGGTTATCTCTCGCCCGTCGGACATGAAGGCTATGTCCGCGCGCGCGCAGGAGCAGAAAGCAAGCAGCAGGACAATGGTTTTCACAGTCCCGCCCCCATTGCGGCGAAAATTTTCACGTCGGAGGCGCGCGCCGCGCCTTCCAGGAACGCCCTGAACCCGGCATACTCGCCGCGCGGCACGATGCGGGAGTCCACGCGCATCTCTCCGTCGCAGGTTATGCGCGGGCCGTGCGCGGCGCATTCAAGCGAAAAAAACCCGCGCCTGTTCTCCAGCCGCGCGGCGCCGGGCAGCGAGACAATCGCGGCGCCCGCGGGCAGGTTTATCTCGTAGTGGTACCGCTTGCTGTACGGCGCGGAGTAGACGATATCCAGTTTTCTGGAATCCAGCGCAGTCTCGTCGGCATAGACCTCGAAATCCGGCAGGGAGATTATGGACAGCGCGCCCGCCCGCCCCGCTGCGGCGGGGCCGTAGTAAGCCGCCTCCAGCGAGAAGGGAAGCGATACGGAATCCGCGTTCACGGCCTTCCATTCAGAGAGCTGCGCGCCGGGCATGGACTCGTCTATCCACGAGGCCAGCAGCCGCCCGCGCTCCTCCTGCGTTTTGTACCTGTAGAGGGAGCGCAGCTCCGCCTCCCTCGGGCCGGAGTAGCCCGCCCGGAACCTGACGCGCATTCCGCCGGAGGCGTCCACATCCACGGAATAATCATAGCGGCTGGAGTTGTCCTCCGCCGGCGCGTCCGGGATGCGGACTGCGGCGCGCCGGAACACGTCCAGCCCGTCCACGCCGTAATCCATGGCGTCCATGGCGGGGTAGCGGCTGTCATAGCCGGAAGGGTCCAGGAACACGTCTTTTCCCGCGATGCCGGCGCGGACTATGGCATGTTCAAAATCTATGTCCGGCAAAGCGAAATCGTGCCGGGGAGACAAATTCGTGTCCAGCAGCACAGGGGAGGAGCGCACCCCCAGAATTTCCAGCAGCGCGCACATCAGCAGCGTCTTGTCTATGCAGCAGCCGTAGCGGCGCCGCCAGGTGTCCTGCGCGGAGTAGCCGCCCCAGCCGGAGGCCACTCCCATCTTCACGCCCACATAGCGCACGTTGGCCTGCACGAAGTGATAGACCGCCGCGGTTTTCTCGGCATCGGAAAACGCGCCATGCGCCGCTTCGCGGGCCAGCTTTTCCAGCTCGGGCGTGCGGGCGATACGCTCCCTGTACATCGGCTCCAGCCAGTCGCAGATGCGGCCCCAGTCGTTGAAAAGCGCGCCCTTGACGCGGGGAGATGAATCCCCCTCCGGCGGCATGGCGGGCTCCTGCGGTTCGGGCGCGATGCCGGAGAGTTCCCAGCGGTAGCGGCGGACGGCGCCGCCCTCCTGAATGCGCGGCTCCGCGCCCGCTCCGGCAAACCCGGATGCGGAATAATAAAACTTGCGGGCCTGCGGCACGGAAACTTCCAGGAAGGCGCCGCGGCAGGGATAGGGCGACGCGAAAGACCGCCCCGGGAAGAAAAAATCGTTGCGGAAGGGGCGGAAAACCTCAATCTCGTATTCGTAATCCACTATGACCCCGGTGGAGACCAGCGGAAAGGAATACGACATCTCGCCCATATCGGCGTAAATGCCCTGCTCCGGCTGCGGGTCGGCAACGCGGAGATTGGCCTCGCTGAACGGGATTGTCTTCCCGCCCGGAAGATGCACGGAAGCCCTGATGATGCCGAGTTTCTCTCGCCCGCGCTCGAAGCCGGCGCCGAATTCGGCCAGCCTGCCGGCGGAGGAGCTTTTCAGAATCTGGGCGGCATAGCGGCGGCGCAGGGACCATGTTCCGTCCGCGCGGAGAAGCCAGTTTTCCCCGTCTTCAAGGACTATGGCGGGCGCGTCCGGCCATTTGGCGGAGAAATCTTTCGCCGCCGCAAACAGTTCCGCCGCGCGGGCAGCCTCCGCAACGGAGGAGGGCCTGGCGGCGGGCACGGCAGGGGAGGACGGCTCCGGCCTTCCGCTGAAATAGATTTCGTCAACCTGCGAGGTTTTGATTTTGGAAAGTTTCTTTCCGCCGCGCGCCAGGGAAACATATCTGCCGTCGGCGGAGACTATCCTGCCGGAAATTTCCCCGCCGGAGCGCAGCAGCACCGTCTCCCCGAAACAGGGCAGCGAAAACGCCAGCGCGGCAATTCCGGCAACCGCAGCCGCCGAACGGAACGCAACGTTTCCCATATCCGGTATTATAGCTTGATTCCCCGCAACGCGCGGCAAAGCAGCGCGATGATTGCCCTGGCATGAGCGCCGCTTTTATCCCTGGCGGGCATAAACTCGGATATTTCCAGAAAAACAGTCCTTTTGTCAGAAAGCAGCAGTTTCAGGATTTGCTCCGTCTCGCAAAGCGAAAGACCCGCCCGCCGCGGAGCATAAGCCGCCGGCATGGCATCGCGCGCCAGCACGTCAACGTCAAAATGCACGAACAGCTTCCTGCAGGGCGCAACCGCGGCAAGCGCGGCCCGCGCCGCGCGGGCAATTCCGCGCGACTTTAATTCGCCAAGCGGAACGCAGGCAATGCCGGAAACGGCGGAAGGCTTTTTCTTTGCGCCTATCACGGTGATATTTCCCGGCGGCAGCTTCCCCCGCCAGAAGGCGGATTTATGCGTCAGCATCCACAGCCCCATCGCCGCGGCGCCGACGCAGGTTTCCGGGTCCGGCGCAAGCGCGTCCGCATCGCCGTCAAGGCAGATTACATGGATTTTGTCCGCCCCGAGCCTGCCAATCATGCCGGAAACAGCGCCGGTTATCATGCTGCAATCCCCGCCCAGGCACAGCAGCAAACCCCTGCCGCAACCACGCGGCAGTTTTTTTATGAAGGCTTCCGCGCGCCGCCATGCCGCGCGCGGCATGGGCCAGTTTCTGACGGGCGTCTCGTTATGCCTGCGCCCGGAGGGAACGGCAACCGCGCCGAGGTCGGCAACGTCGAAACCGGCCCCGCGCAGCGCGGGGATTATCCCGTTGTCCCGGAAATGCCGGGGAGAAAGCTCGGTCCCCGTCTCAAGGCAGCCCGCGCTTGCCGGGATATCAAAAAGAAATATTTTCTTGCGCGCCATCAGGGACATATTATATGAAACGGCGCGGCGCATCGGTATGCGCCGCGCCGTCAGTGGCTTGGTTCTTAGTACGTAAACACCATGCTGGCCATGGAGTAGCCGCCGCCGGAGGCGCAAAGCGCCACGCGGTCGCCGCGCTTGACCTTGCCCTGCTTGATGGCATCATGCAGCGCCATCGGCACGCAGGCCGAGCCGGTGTAGCCCCACTTCTCCATAATCGTGTGGGTGCGGTCCATGGGGAGCTTGAACTCCTCCATGACCTCGTTGACGGTTACCTTGCGAATCTGGGTGAAGATGTACATGTTGACGTCGCCGGGCTTGAGGCCCATTTTCGCAAGCGTTTCGCGCAACAGCGGAGGCCAATGCTCTTTGTTAAGCGTGGCGGGGAATTTCTTGGGGATTTTGACGGTGTGCTTTTTTGAATCCAGCACCTGCTGCGAGAACGGCTCGCGCGAGCCACCGCCGTAAATTCCCATGTAATCCCAGTACTGCCCGTCGGCCTTGAGGATGGAGGCCGTCTTGTTGGCCGCATCGTAGCTGAGCACCATCGCGCCCGCGCCGTCGCCGAAAAGCGGGGTGGCCATGCCGTCGTCGGGATCCAGGAATTTGCTCATTGCATAAGTGCCGATGACAAGCGCCTTTTTGTACTGCTTGCCGTCCAGATAATGCGCGGCGATATCCAGCGCGGTTACAAAACCGGCGCAGGCGCAGTTGACGTCGAAAACGCCGGCGTTTGCCGTGCCCAGCCGGTACTGCACCTCGGAGCCGGTGGCGGGGGAAAGCTGCGACGGCGTGTCGGTGGAGATTATCTGAAGGTCTATCTCCTTCGGGTCCACTTTGGCGTCTTCCAGCGCTTTTTTAGCGGCTTCATAAGCCAGGTCGGCGGAGCATTGATTGGGGGCGCAGTAATAGCGCGCGCCATGCCCTATGCGCGACATTATCTTTTCCAGCGGGTCCCTGCCGAATTTGGCGAAAAGATCCTCGTTGGTGACCAGCTTTTCCGGCAGGTACATGCCGGTTCCGATGATTTTGAACATGTTATTCTCCTAGGATTCCGTTGAACAGCGCGCCGGCTATTTCCGCCAGCGGCGGTTTTACGCCGCCGTATTTAAGCCCCAGCGCATGGCCCGCGCCCATAAGCGTGAAGGCGGCGGCCTCGTAGTCTTCAGTGGCGAATTCGCCGGCGGCGGTAAGGCGCATGGAAGCGGCGTAATCGCGCATGAGGCCCAGGTAATAATCCTCGGCCAGGGCGCGGTCCACGAATTCCGCCTCGCGCAGTATGCGGTAGCCCTGCGGGTTGCGCCGGATGAATTCAAAGAAGGCCGAAAGAGAGCGCAGCTCCGTCTCCAGCCGGGATTGCGCGCCGGAGCACGCGCTTGCCGTGTAGCCGGTAAGCGTCCGGCGCAGGTTGACCGTGGTCTGCCTGAAAGCGTCTTCCTTGGAGCCGAAACAGCGGTAGAAATACCCCACGGACAGCCCCGCCCTGCGCGAAATCTCCGCCACCGGGGCCGAATAGAACCCGCGTTTGCCGAACTGTTCCTGCGCGCTTTGCAGCAGCTTCCCGCGCGCGTCCTGCGGCTTTGCGGCGGGCTTGTGCGCCGTCCAGCGCGAAGCGGCGGCGGCCATTTCCTCCAGCGCAAGGACCTTTTTGGCGGCCAGCCCGCCGGAGATTATCGCGGCGGAAACCGCCAGCTTGTCCTCCGGCGCGGGCTTGCCCTGCCATACCGGATAGCGCATGGCCCAGAAATACTGCGCGCCGCAGACGATTTCAAGCGCCAGTTCCGGCCTGCGCGTTCCGGCCACGGCGCGCGCCACCGCGCGCCGCCAGCGTCCGTTGAAAACCGCCGCCGCGGGCGGGCAGTAGAACTCCGCCTCGCGCAGGGCCTGATACATGCAGCGGTTTTTGAGCGCGAAGGCGCAGAAAGCGCGCAGCAGCTCCGGGACGGCGGCGCCGTCCAGCGCGGCAAGCCTGCCCTCCAGGTCGCGCGAGAGGACATCGGCCATCTCCGCCAGCACGTCCTCCTTGCTTTTGTAATACCGGTAGAACCCGCCCACCGCCAGCTCCGCCCGGGCCGCAAAGTCGGAGACCGACACGTTGCAGAACCCGCGCGCGCGGATCTCGCGCGCGCAGGCTGCGGTAAGCCGCGCCTTGGTGTTTTCGCCCTTGCGGGTGGCGGCGGGCATGGTCTGCGGCATCAGATGACAAGGCCCCCGTCAACCGCCAGCACCGCGCCGGTTATAAAGGCGGCGTCGTCGTTGGCCAGGAAGTAATAGGCGTTGGCAATGTCTTCGGGCTTGCCGAGGCGCTGAAGCGGGGTTTTCTCGGCGATGGAGGTCAGAATTTTCTCCGGCACGGTCTGCACCATCTCGGTGAGCGTGTAGCCGGGAGCCACCGCGTTGACGCGCACGCCGCTGCGGCCCAGTTCCTTGGCCCAGGTCTTGGTCATGCCGATGACGCCCCATTTGGTGGCGGCGTAATTGGTCTGGCCCACGTTGCCGTAGAGGCCCACCACCGACGAGGTGTTGATGATGCTGCCGGCCTTTTTCTCGCGCATGTGGTTGATGACGGCTCTGCCGCAGTTGAACGCGCCCTTGAGGTTGACACCGACAACCGCGTCAAAATCCTTCTCCTCCATTTTCCACGACATGGCGTCGCGCGTTATGCCGGCGTTGTTTATGAGGCAGTCCACCCCGCCGAACTCGGCTATCACCTTGTTGACCGCCGCGGAGACAGACGCCAGATTCGTCACGTCGCAGACGGCGGTGGTTACATTCTCCTTGCCGTATCTGCCGCCCAGATCCTCGGCGGCTTTGGCCAGCAGGTCGGCCTGCATGTCAAAAAGGGCCACTTTCCACGTCCCGCTTTTAAGGAAACGCTCCGCCCCTGCCTTGCCCAGGCCCCGCGCTCCGCCGGTTATGATTACTGTTTTCTTGCTCATTTTGTTTCTCCTTTATATGCGCCGGCAAAGGCCCGGGCGCGCCGCGCCCGCTGAAACCTTCCCCCCGGCTGTTTTCAATGCGAACCGTGAATCACCATTCACTTTTTACCAAAAAAAATTCCCGGTGTCAATGCGGCGGGGGTTCGCCGGGATAATCCGCCCCGAACAGGGAGTAATGCGCGGGCGGGTTTTTGGCGCGCAGCGCCTCCGTCAGCATACCGGACAGAACCATGGCGGATACGGCCAGGCACAGCGCCAGCGCCCATATCGCCGTCCGCCGCCGTAGAGACAGAAAACCCAGCCCGCCCGCCAGCGCAAGCGGCGGCAGGAAATCGGCCATATACCGGGCCACAAGGGCCACGTTGGCGGCAGCCGGCAGCGCGGCCATGCAGGCGGAAACAACCAGCAGCGCCCCCCCGCCGCCCAGAAAAACCCCCGCGGTTGCCGGACACCACAGAAAAAGCGAAAACGCCGCGCCGTCCCTGACATGCGTGTAAAACCCGCCCGTGCTTACAAAGGGGAAAAACAGCGACAGCCGCGGCAGTCCCGCCAGCCAGCATTTGACGTTGGGAATTATATATTCCGCCGAAAAGAACTTCCCTGCGGCCACATATTCATGCGTGCCGTTGTACTGATAGCTTACACCGAACTCCAGCGGATTGCCAAATCGCGCATAGTTGTAAACCGCCAGAGACGCCGCCGCGGCCAGCAGCGGGGCCAGCATATTCCTGAAACCGCCTTTTTTCGCCGCGTATGCCAGAAAGGGCAGCGCGGCCAGAGCCTGCGTTATCCGCGAGGCCGCCGCCAGCGCGAAAAATATCCCGGACAAGGCGAACAAACGCGGCCTTTCCGCCGCGCGGATGAAGAAGTATATCCCTCCCGCCGCGAAAGCCGCGCCCGCCAGCGCCGCCTCGTTGTAGACATTCGGCACGGAGGCCAGCCAGATAATCAGCGGATTGAACGCCCCGGCAACGGCAACCAGGCCAAACACTGTCCCGTCCGACTGCGGATAAAACCTTTTCCGCGCCGCCTCCGCCGCCAGCCGGAAAAACAGCGCGAACATTACGGCGTAGAGGATAACGGCCGCGCCCTGCGGCAGCGCATTCAGGAAAAGCAGCCGGACCAGCGCGGGAACCGGCCCGAAATAAAGGTAAAACCTGCCGCCATACATGCTGTAATCCCAGATTTTGTATTTCCAGGCATAGGCGAAATCATAAGGATTTTTGGCAGACAGCAACTCCTGCGGCACTGTGGCGGAGAGATACGTGTGCCCTCTGGCGAAAGCGGAGGCCAGTTCCCCGTAATAGCCCGCGCCGGGGGCCAGGACATATCTGAAATCCGTGGCGCAGCCGCCTATGAAAATAAGGGCCGCAGCCGCCCAGCCGGCGCCGGCATATCCCGCGCCGGACAGAATAGAAAACAGGCTCCACGCCATCGCAACGCCCAACGCGGCCCTCAGCAGCCACAACGCAAGAACGGGCAGCCTGTTTCTTTTTACGAACTCCCTTTCAATGACGCCGTCCCCGGCGCGGATTACCGGAGCGGACATGTCGCAGTCAATGAAACGATACCGCCCGCCGGCGGCGGGCTTGCCGTCAATGAGCAGCGCAACGGTGTCGGGCATTTCAAAGATAATTTCCGCGCGGGCTTTTCCGGCGGAAACGGGCGGAAAGTCCAGAACGCCAAAACCCGCCCCTTCAGTGAACTGCCCGGCGGACAGATACAGCCTGCCGTCCGGCTTCCGCAGCAGGCGGACGGCGCGCGCGGAGGGACCGCTTTCAAAAACCGCCGTTTCGCGCTCCGGCATCGCGCCGGGAAGCCGCAAGGACACCCTCAGCCTGGCAGTCAGCGCGCCACCGCGCGGCGAGGGCGCGGACAGAAAGCCCCGCCCCTCCGAAGCGGAGACCAAATCCCTTCCTGCCGGGGCAAACGGCCCGGCCACAATACCGGAAACTGCCGCCGCGCAGCAGGCGGACAGCGCGAATACGCAACCCCGTAAAACGGTTTTTCGCTGCATTATCATACTATTGAACAATATTTTGGGTCCTGCGGCCCTTGACAATGCCCCGTTTCTTGATAATATAGATATTAGTGGCTCTTTTTGCCATGCGTCGTCCGGGGAAAGCTGCATGACATACTCCTATCGCGAAAACACCTTCGGTCTTAGAGCGCGCGCCCTGCTGCTGGTGTGGGGTGCGGCGTTTTTGCTGGCATCGGCTTCCGCTGCGGCGGAAAACCGCGCTGCCCGCTGCTCCTGGCCGGCCATGACAAAGCAGCAGCGCGCGCAATACCGCAGGGAAATCGTGGAGATGATCAAGCGCAGCGACCCCGCCCTGCCCGCCAACTTCCCCCCGCACTGGCATGAGTTTGACGACTACGTACAGGGCATAGCGCCGTTCTTCACCAAAGAGGACAGGTTTGCGATACTGAAATCCGCTGCGGCGGAAAAGCTGCTTATTGACGGGCACACGCTGCCCTCCTCCGCCGGCGAATTGGCGAACGCGGCCCGGGCCGAAGGCAGAGCCGCCCTCTGGGCCTGCGCATACGGCTATCTGGACAAACTCAAGCCGGGACATGAATTTTCGGCATTGCCCGCAGGCTACAGCAACGAGATGAACGCAGAGGGAATACGCGAAACCCTGGGAAAAGCGCGTTCCGACATAAGCGACGAAGCATCCGGGAAGGATTTCACCGAGATAGATGATACCGTCAATTTCCTCAATAAGCACGGTTTTTTGGGCAGCGGCACGCCGAAACTGACGCAGTACGAGTATGACAGGGCATTGAAAGTCAACTCCGTCATAGCAGACCTTCGCGCTCCGGACAAGCTGGCGGTTTCAAAGCCACAGGCCGCCGCGGAACTTGCCGGCTACAGAAACAACCCGGTAGAAGCTATTCAATTTGCTAAATTCGTGCAATCCGCCTATTCGGAGTATCAACTGACCACGAGGGAACTGGGCCGCGTCGCGTTTTACGGCGTGAAGTTAGGATACGTCTCCTCCTGCCGCAATGACGGACACGGCTACTGCGAGGAAGTAGGCACGGACACTCGCACGCCGGACTCCCCCACGGACCCCAATGACCCCAATAATCCCAACCCGCAAAACCCGGGCGGCAACAATCCCAACAGACCCCCCGGAGGCAGCGATTGGGATCGGATGGAAAGGATGGAACGCGCCAGAATGCGCCGGGAAAGATTGCGCCGGGAAAGGGAACTGGAGGCAAGGGAGGAAGAGGAAAAACGGCGTCAGAGAGAGGAATGGAACAAGAGGCCCGACAAAAAGTCCGACACTAATGACCCCTATGGCATGAACAGCGGGGCGGGAAAAAACAGAGGGGGCATGGGCGGAGGCGGCGGGAGCAGCGGAGGCGGTGGGGGTGGTAGCGGAGGTGGTGG
>Ga0265297_10002755_pt1 | contig 34294 bp, 29 predicted proteins | sample Munlanlwell13791_FD_192502 | JGI IMG/M metagenome (GOLD analysis project Ga0265297, IMG submission 192502) | Leachate microbial communities from a municipal landfill in Southern Ontario, Canada - Leachate well 137-91 | ecosystem: Engineered > Solid waste > Landfill > Unclassified | place... | reverse complement strand
CTCTCCACTCAATGGACTGTATTATCTCAACGTGTATGACACCGATCCGAACACGTCGTTGACGGCTGAAGTGTACATGTCCTTGACGTATGGTCACACCGCCGGGTCGGGATCATCGGCGTTCGATTTGGACAACAACACGGGAAGCTTGATCAAGCCGACACAAGCAATCTACAGCCAGTATCGAAATCTTCTTCTCACACCGGGAGATCAGTTGTTCACGTTCTTGTCAGGATCGACTGAAGTGAATACGTTGATTGATTCTCCCGATATTTACATCATCAACTTTGCATCGGCAAAGGTGAAGGACAAGCTTGATCCGGGACAGTTCGAGATTCGGTTGACCGGAACTAACGGAAACTTCACGTTCATTGACGACTCCCGCTACAACACGAACGTTTTGACCGCCACCGGAGGAAAACGGTACAACCTTTTGAGTGGAAGCCTATCCACCGGACAGATTGGTCCTGGAGACGTCTACAAGGGAATCGGCGCCGTTTATCCCGACCTAGGCATCATCATCTTCAACCCAACTGTCTTGCAGCAGATTGTTGGCAACTCACCAATGGGACAACCGCTGGGAACGCCGCCTGCCACGATCAGTGACTTCGCGATGATGCATCGCCGGTTCTACTCGTCCCTCGCGCCTAACAGCGATGCGTCAGTAACGGCTCGTGTAACGGAATACGTTCCATCCAGACACTACTTCGTTCGCGTCAAGAACCAAAACTTCAACTACTCCAACAACCCATCATTTGTTCTCTCGTCCGATGAATCTCCGATGAACGCTGGCAACCTACGTTTTTCTAGCTTCTCGACCGATCCGAAGGTGTACATCACAACCGTCGGCCTCTACAATGACAATAACGATCTGGTGGCCGTGGCGAAGTTGAGTCAGCCGATTCTCAAGGATTTTTCTAACGAAGTTCTGGTGAAGTGCAGGTTGGATTTTTGACATTTTGGTTAAGATTCGTCTGGATACTGAGCGTTTTTGGTATGTTGGTGAATACTTATTGGTATGACACCAATCAAATGCTCACACTGCGGTAAAGACATTCACCCAAAAGTTTTTTCGGTTCACCTCCGCTCGCATCACGGTGTTGATTTCTACGAATACGTATGTCAACACCTCGATGATTTTCGGAGTTTACACTGGACGAAGTGCGAAGTTTGTGGAAAGGTTACAAAGTCTTACGCAAAGAAAGGCGCAACATGCTCCTACGAATGCTCCGCCCGATTGAGAGAGTCGTGGACCGGTGATAAATCCCCACGGTTCGGCGCTGTTCTGTCGTCCGAGACTAAGGAAAAGATTGCGGAGAGCAATCGTCGTCCAAACCCGTCCATTCGTGGAAAAAACAATCCAGCATGTCGATCAGAGGTACGCGAAAAAATCTCTCGAACGAGAATCGAGAAAGGCGTTGCCCGAGGAGAAAAGAACGGAATGTTCGGAAAAACTCATACACCGGAAGCCATTGAGAAAATCATGACCCACAGGACCATGAACCGATTGGAGAAGAAAGTTGCCGATGAACTCGACCGACTCGGTATCAAATATACGTTCCAGTTTTTTATACACGATGGAAACGTTTGTAAGTCGTACGATTTCAAGATCAAGGACTCGCCGATCATTTTGGAGGTCGATGGAGATTTTTGGCATGGAAACCCAGATACCAAATACCACCACACCGAGGTCGAATCTACCCACCAGAACGACATTCTAAAGGGGAAGATGGCATCAGAACGTGGGTACATTGTGCGGCGTCTTTGGGAATCTGACATCAAGAAAGACATCTCCGTGGTGGGAGAGTGCCTAAAAGGCTGACCGAATCATATTTATAGGGCGATGATCAAACAACTCGCCAACAGCGACATCACGGTCCGACCATTCCAAACGTTCAAGAACTGGGAAATCCAGAGCATTGAGCCGAATGCCACCAATAGTTTTGGCGAGTCGACTTATTACACGGACAAGGTAACCATCGTTGAAGGAATAAGTTGTTCTGGCATATTCTACGGAACGGCCAGTTTAACCGAACCAATCAATCCGAACGGTGAGTTCAAGCGTATCGTGTACTCGGTCACCGACGCGATGTTCTACCGAGACGCCGACAATCCGTACAATCTGTTCGGCGTTGAGCATTGGGATCATGATCCATTCACCGGAAAGTCGGAAGTTCGTGTGATACATGATCGTGTGGTAGTGGCTCGGATCAACAGCATGTGCTGGGGTGAGAAGATTCGTCCAGGAAGTGTTAACATCATTGACAACTCGAACCTTCATGAACCGTATATTTTGACGGACGACCGAGCGACAAATCTCACGTTGTCAGGAAGCCATTTTCCATACACGAGTCAGCTACGACCAATCCGAAACTTGGAAAGCAAATCGTTTTGGGATACAAGCTCAGGTCAGTTCTGGTATGGAAACGTAGCGGTGTCATTTGCTGAAGCGGTTGAACTAAAGAATGCTGGATATGAGGTGTCATACGTTCCTGATGCCAACTCATGGAAATACGACATGTCAACGGCGCGTGACTACTATCAGCCCGAAAACGAACGGTTTGGTTATTCAGTTTCAGCCTGGTACAAATACATTGCAGCTGGTGCGCCAATGGACTCTCAAAGCTTCGCCGAGAGTCGAACAGGACACGTTCAGTTGTTCAAGTACGACACGTCGTCCGAATCGCATAGATTCGTCAAGAAAATCATCTCACCGTTTACTCAAAACGGATTTGCACAGGAGTTTGGCTTTGATAATGGACTTCTTATTCAGGACGAGGCCGGTAGTTTTCCATTCATCGACATCAGTGGAAGTTGCTCTGATAGCACTTTGATGGACGAGTTTGGAACATCCGTCTCGATTCGAGACGATTCACTAGCTGTCGGCGCTCCAAACGGTGACCATTGCGTATCATGCTCCCCACACGCTGGATTTGTTTACGTGTTTGATAAGTACAAGGGAGGAGCCGACAACTGGGGATTGGTATCCATCCTCGAAGGATCGGGCTCCAACGCTCGTTTTGGAGAATCGGTCAGTGTAGATCAGGACCTTCTAGCGGTGGGTGCTCCTGGAGTCGACGGAAATCGTGGTGTGGTATATGTATTCAGGCGAAAGATATTTCCAAACAAAAAGTCCGAATATGACACGTGTAGCACCATTCCAACGGCATCGTTCTGGAACTATGTTACCGTTGGCAGTAGTTTGTGTGAACGGATTGTGACTGAAAACGGCGATCCAATCGTCGGAGAACCAACCGCACCACAGTTTTTGTTGGGAAGTGGATCGGCGATCAACAGTGACTACAGTTGGGAACTGGAATCGGTTTTGTCCTCGTCAATCGGTATGGCCGACGACTTCTTTGGCTCCTCACTGGAAGTCAGCAATGATCGAATCATCGTAGGTTGCAGAAAAATGGATGGAAAGGGATACGCCGTTCTGTTTACGGCGTCATTCAACTCTTCGATGGGATGTCCAACGTCATCGTGGGGCGAGTATCGAATTTTCCGGGCAAATAGTGATCCGGCCGATCTCGACCCACTGTCTCCTTTCAATGCCATAGAGACATATCTACCGTATGACGGTTTTGGTCGCAAGGTTTCTATGGACGGAGATCATATTGTCGTGTGCTCCTATTTCGACAAGTCGTTCGTTCCATTTGTGGGAAGCACTGACGCAAAGTCATTGGGCGCGGCGTATTTCTACAGCTTCGCAAATGTGCAATGCCTTCCATCTACCGGATCGGTGATAAACGTATTTGATTGCGCGTTACGGTACAAGACGTTTGGCGACAGATCGACCGTCATCAACAACAACTTCGCCCGAGACTGCTCCGTACGGGGAACTAGGGCGGTCGTGAGCGCCTTGCCCGACAAGCATTGGTACAGTTCGTCATACGTTTCGATTGGAAGTGGTTCTTACACGTTTGAGAGATCGGACTACGGTTCGGAAAACGCGTTTGACCAACTTGGAACATTGGGTCGGGTTTCGTTCTTCGATTTCGATCCTGAAACTCTTGCCTGGAATCGGATTAAGACGATGAAACGCAGTAAGGAGCCCGACCTACCAAACTACGTCTATGGTTGGTCCGTGTGTCTGTCCGACTTCATTTCGGGGTCCAAGTTCCTCGTGGCTGGTGCGCCGGTGTTCAACTACACTGATCCGATGCAGTTTTCTCACTTCACCGGCTCGTATGAACTTCGGTCCGGCGGTTTCCCATCCAAGTATTCCGGATCATTGTACGTATACGATTTGGATACGTTGGAAGAAAATCCACAAATCGGAAACGTGTTCTACAAGAATGGGCAGATCGTTCTAACAAACACGTCATCCAACTATTCGCAGATTTTGGCAAACTCGGGGAGTCGTGGATTTGATCTGACATATCAGGGTACGCATACGATTTTTGAGCACGAGTATCTGATCACGATCAATCCGGGAGAGTTCAACTACTCCACAAATCCGACGTCATTGGTCAACTATCCAATACTATTCGACGTGAATCAGGACGGTAAGTTCGACTTCACCGACATCGATTTGATTCTTCGGTTCCTCAACAAACAGAAGTTCTACGATGTCATGGACACCGACGATGATGGATCGGTTTTGGAACCCGATACGTTGTTGGACGAAAGTTGGTGGAACAACGATATTTTGATGACCGAGGCTGGAGATGTTCTGTTGAATGAAACTCACGGAACTATCCCATATACAGGATCGGCCATTCTGAGCGAGGATGTGTACAACTACATTCAAACGCAGCTTGTGGATACTCAACTGTTGGACATAGATGGAAACGGTCAGATTGATCTTCGTGATGGATATCTTCTATTCAACTATTGGGCCGAAACGTTGTCATCCGACATCATTGAAAAGTATACGGACGGTGACTCCATCCGACGGTATTACACCGACTTCAAGGACTACATCAGCAAGTACACCGGTGAACTGAACGGTTTCTTGTCTGATCCGAACATGCAAATTTATCAGTCGTCGGCATCGTATTCAGGTTCGAATTTGTGGCAAACCAATCCGAACAACTCGGCCATCGAGCCATTTCGGAGTTACTTGGCATCATCTTCGTATGATCCAACCGGCTCATATCTGTCACCGTACATAACGACTATTGGTCTCTACGATGAAAATCGATTGGTGGCTGTAGCGAAGCTTGGTCGACCGGTAAAAAATCTCATTGACTGGCCGATCAACATTGTTGTCCGTTTTGATACGTAACCGTATATTTATAACCACAGGAGAAACACATGGCAAACCAAATCGAAAGACCATCACTCGAAACTTCCCTTGAGGATCGTTACAATAAGTCTGACAAGAACGTTGCTCCGCCGGCGGGAAACTTCGTTGATCGCTCGAACACGTTCTCCAACAACTTCGCAAAAAACGCTGCTCAAGGAGTGACGCAGTTGACCGACAAGGCTCTCAACTACTCGAACACGTTGGGCCTCACTCGAAAGAAGTACAAGGGTTGAGACGTTCCAATGGTTTCTCTAGGTCTTGACGCGAGTACCACTACTTGTGGCTTCGCCTTCACAGATGAAAACCGCAAGATTCTCCATGCCGGCTTCATCGATCTGACCAAGTTTGACACCAACCGCGCCAAAGCGTGGGGCATCGTCGAACGGCTCAAGACGGAACCGCTGTGGAGCAAGATAGACCGCGTCAATCTCGAAGCCGCATTGTCGGGCTTTTCCGGTCCATCCAGCCGCACCGTGGTCATCAAGCTGGCACGATTCAGTGCCACATTGCAGTACGTTCTGGAAGACGTGTTCGGTCTTGACAAGCTCGTACTCGTCAACGCGACGACCGCACGGAAGCAGCTCTTCGGTAAGGCGAGACAGAAGGGCGTCAAACCGAAGGAGTTCGTACGAGCGATGATGGATACGATCTACGACACAACACCTTGGCAGGTCAAGAACAAGATCGGAAATGTGGATAAACGGTGCGAGGATATTCTTGACGCAATCGTCATCTCGGTCTATGCTCCGACCAAATGACCCGCGATGCCGCCGTTGAGATTGCAAAAAAACTGAAAGCCCTAGCCGAGAAAGCGTCGGAAGAAGGCGAACGGTCGACCGCGTCGAAAAAGCTCCAAGAGTTCTGTACGAAGCATGGTCTTGACGCGGATGAATACTCCATTGAAACGATCAAAGCGACCATACCGTTCAACGGCGATCAGGAAAAGATGTTGTTGAGTGCGGTGATGTGCATGGTACTGGAAGTCGATGGTGTGAAGGGCCGAATCGAAGACGGTAAGTTCATTTTTCAGTGTACCCCGCGGCAGTTTGACGACATCGTCGATGCATTTCGGCATTATAAAAAAATCTACTATGACTATGTAGATGGTGTTATGACGTCGATGATCACGAAAAATCAGATCGTCAATAAAAAGCCTGCACCAACGGCGTTCAAGATGGATGACATGACCGACGACGAACGGTCCGAGTATGAGACGGTCATGCGAGAACAGAGGGCTGGGCAGGAACCTCCAAAGGATCAATCTGGATCGATTCCGCCGTCGCAATCTTCCTCGGCACCGTCCAATGATGAGTTGGAAAGCCGGAATCGTAAGGATGACCGCATTCGACGCGTATTTTGTGTGATGGAAGAAAACCGATGGGTGAAAAAGATCAGAACTAAACTTTTTCTACATTGACCCGTAGTAGAATGTAACGTATCCTGCATTTCATGTCATCTGTAAAAGTCTGCGGAATATACGGTCTCCACAACACATCCACTAATAAGTGGTACGTTGGACAGAGCCTAGACATTTTCAGTAGATGGAGACGATATAAGTCTGGAAAAAAACTGAGGCAGCCAAAATTAGAGGCGGCGCTTTTAGAGTTTGGCGCCGATGGGTTTGATTATGTGATATTGGAACGGTGTTCGACGGATAATCGGATACTGAACATTCGGGAAATCATTTGGTCCGATTTTTATAACTCGGTAGAAGACGGATATAATGAACGTAGATGTGGAAATGGAAAACTGTCTAAGTGTACTCGGACACGAATTTCCAATGCTCTACGTGGAAAGAAACGACTACCATTTACAGAAACCGCAAAACTCCACATGTCTGAAGTGAAATCGGGACCTAAAAATTACTGGTTTGGTAGAGAACTTTCGTTGGAGCATCGCCGACGAATTTCCGAGTCAAAACTCGGTAAGAAACGTTCCGCCGAACAGATTGAACGACTACGAACGAATGCAACGGGTCGAAAACATTCAGCAGCAACTAAGATAAAAATGTCACTCTCACAACGTCGGAGATTTGGAACACTGTGAGCAATCTTTTACAACAGTCGGAAGTACAAGGATTACTTGAGATCGCGTTCAAGGAAAAGGGAAGATTGCGGAAAGGGAACAACGTAACTTTCCATTGCCCGTTTTGCCACCACAGAAAACGGAAATTAGAAGTACAAATAGACTCGGGGAATTATCATTGTTGGGTTTGCAACGCAAAGGGTAGGTCAATACACGGGCTGTTCCGTAAGATGAACGTGGGCGAAAATCTAACAGGACGACTGCAAAAAGTTCTGCCCAGAGAATCGGTAAATCGATCCGTGGATTCTATCGAGGAAGCTGTAGTCCGCCCTGTCCAACTACCGGAGGAGTTCAAAAGTTTGTTGGACGAGTCGAAGTCAATCGGATACAAGATGGCAGTACGATACGCACGGAAACGAAAGTTGACCAATCTTGACATCATCAAGTACAATATTGGATACTGTGAGACCGGCGAGTATAAGGATCGACTTATTTTTCCATCGTACGATGATGAGAATCGTTTGAACTTTTTCACCGCACGTAGTTATTTTGATGACGTGTACTTAAAGTACAAAAACCCAGAGGCAGATCGTAACATAGTCGGATTTGAGAATCTGATCGATTTTCGATTTCCCATCACACTGTGCGAGGGCCCGTTGGACGCCATCGCCATAAAAAGAAATGTAACACCGCTATTCGGAAAGTTCCCAAGTGCCAAGCTGATGCGAAAGTTGATGTCAGATTTGGTTCGGGAGATATTTATCGTTCTCGATGATGATGCATTACAGTCCGCAATCGATCTGGCCGAGACGTTTTTGGCGGCCGGAAAGATCGTACACTTGGTAAACTTGAAAGGAAAAGACCCGAACGTATTGGGCTTCTGTGAAGTCACCCGACAGATCAGAGAAACGCCGATACTGGAGTTTTCCGATCTCATGCGACTTAAACTAAAACTATGACGGTAGACACCTACGAAAAGATTGACATCGGTCTCTCGAAGATCGAGCACATTCTGCATTTGGCGGACATTCACGTTCGGTTGACGAAACGGCATGAAGAATACCGTGAAGCCTTCACGAAGATTTACGCCGCCGTGGATGCTCTGCCGCCCAACAGTATTGTCGCCGTCCTCGGCGATCTGGTACACAGCAAGGTCGACTTGTCTCCGGAGGCCGTGCAGATCGTGTCGGAGTTCCTACGCAATCTGGCAGATCGTAGGCCGACGATTCTGGTCGCGGGCAACCACGACTGCCTACTGACGAACAAGACCCGTCTCGACAGCTTGTCTCCCATCGTCGACAACCTGAAACACGACCATCTCTTCTACCTCAAGGAGAGCAAGCTTTACGGCGCGGCCAACATTCTGTTCAACAACTACAGCGTGTTCGATGAACCGACGAACTACATCAAGGTCAAGAACATCACGAAGCGACTGCAACGTGAGTTCGACACGAAGATCGCGTTGTTCCACGGACCGATCCACAACGCCGCAACCGACATTGGCTTCACGATCAACAATCGTTCGGTGACCGCTGAAACGTTCTCCGGCCACGACATCGTCCTTCTCGGCGACATCCACATGATGCAGACGTTGCAGGGTTACGATCCGGCCGAGGAGATGCCGATCATCCGATACGCCGGCAGCGTCATTCAGCAGAACCACGGCGAAGCTCTCAAAGGACACGGCTACAGCCTGTGGGACGTTGCGAAACGGTCGTTCACGCACGTCGAGGTTCCGAACGACTACGGCTACTTCACGATTCTGATCGATAACGGCAAACTGGCGACCGACATAACCGAGATGCCGTTGAAGGCTAAACTCCGCGTCAACTGCCGTGAGAGCGTTGCCACCGAGGTCAAGAAGGTCATCACGGAGATTCGGAAGACCCACCAGATTTCGGACATCGTCTATGTTCGGGTCGACCCGTCCGACAGCAAGAAGACGGCCGCGTCGAAAACCGCGTCGAATCTGTCACAGATCGGTTCGGTCGATTATCAAAACCAGCTCATCACCGCCTTTCTCAAGGGGAAGTTCCCTGAAATGGATGAGGATACGTTGGCGTCGGTTCATACCATCAACCGAACACTGAACGGCGTCATCAACAAGGATGATCAGAGTCGCAACATCCGTTGGAAGCCGAAGCGGTTCGAGTTCGACAACATGTTCAGCTACGGCGAGGGAAACGTCGTGGACTTCACCAAGCTCAACGACGTGTTCGGTCTGTTCGCGGCCAATGCAAGCGGAAAGTCGTCACTGATGGATGCGCTCAGCTTCACCATCTTCGACAAGTCGGCGAAGGCGTTCAAGGCCGCCCACGTCATCAACTCGCAGAAGATGAGCTTCAAGGGTAAGTTCCGGTTCGAGATCAACGGAACCGACTACGTCATCGAACGATCCGGTGCTCGCGACAAGAAGGGCAATGTGAAGGTCGAGGTCAACTTCTACAAACTGGACGGCGACAAGCAGGTTCCGTTGAACGCCGAGGCTCGACGGAGCACCAACGAGATCATCCGCGACTACCTCGGCACGTACGATGACTTCATCCTCACCGCACTGTCGTTGCAGAGCAACGAGGGGTCGTTCGTCGACATGGGTCAAACCGAACGAAAAGAACTTCTGTGTCAGTTCATTGGTATCACACTGTTTGACCGACTGGCCGCCTCGGCCAGTGATCGCATCAAGGAAGTGTCGGGCGCCTTGAAGACGTTCAACAAGGAAGATAACACGGCTCAGTTGGCGCGACTGGAAACCGAACAAGCTGCGTTGGGTATCAAGATCGCCGACTACGAACAGCAGAATGAGCAACTCTCCGACCGAGCGGCCGACCTCAACGGACAAATCAACGTGGCCTCTCAGGAGATCGTAAGTCTGCTCGACGTACCATCCAATCCGGACGCACTCAAATCCGAGGCGGCCGATCTGACGTTGAAGATCGAGGGTGCCCAACCACGTCTGTCCGACATGCGGTCCAAGTTGGACGATTTGAAGACGCAGTTGGATACGCAGCAGAGTCGTCTGAAAGAGTTGGAAACGATGGACCTCGACGACAAGGCTGCACGTGTGAAGACGGGTCAACGGCAGAAGTTGCAGTTGGAACACGAGCTGGATAACCTCAAGACGTTGGTCAAAGAGAAGATCAAAAAGTTGGCTCATCTCGATACACACGAATACGATCCGAACTGCAAGTTCTGCGTCAATAACGTGTTCGTAAAGGATGCCATCGCGACCCGTGAAAGCTTGAACGCGGACAAGGACCGTGCAAAGGAACTCGTCAGTCAGATTTCGCAGATTTCCGCAAGCCTTGAAGAGTTGATGCCATTCAAGGTGCAATACGATGAACGTACCAAACTTCGTTCTGACGTGTCTGATCGGTTGACGGTCATCTCAAAGAAACAGATGGAGCTTACGACCGCACTGTCTCTGTTGGAGAGAATGAACTCACGCATCTCCAAGATCGGTGAGCTCATGAGCCTGTACGAACGGTCGAAGGAGATCATACAGAAGAACGATCAGATCGCGAAGACGGTGTCCGACTTGAGGACAAAACTTCGTAGTGTTGAGTCGACCCTCAAGGATCGGCAACGTGAGCTCACCGGCGCCATTAGCCGGCGAACATCGGTAACTGATCAGATCGTGTCCATTCGTAATCGCATCACCGACATGGAGAACTACGAGAACGAATACGCGGCTTACGAATACTACATCAACTCCATCGGACCGTCCGGTGTACCATATCAGATCATCTCCGATGCCATTCCTCAGATTGAATCGGAGGTCAACAACATTCTGTCACAGATCGTTGAGTTTACGATGAACATTGAGACCGATGGCAAGAACGTCAACGTCTTCATCAAATACGAAGATCGGAAGTGGCCGTTGGAACTGTGTTCGGGTATGGAGAAGTTCATCGCCGGACTGGCGTTGCGAGTCGCTCTCATCAATGTCAGTAACCTTCCGCGACCAAACTTCCTCGTAGTGGACGAGGGCTTTGGTGCATTGGACGCGGACAACATGGGAACGATGCACGCGTTGTTTGACTTTCTCAAGGCAAACTTCGAGTTCATTGTTATCATAAGTCACTTGGACTCGATGCGTGACGTGGTCGATAAACAACTCGAAATCCGAAAAGAGAACGGTTTTTCCAAGATAGACAATTCTGCGTCGTGATCGATATTTATTGACGGGTAGTATATACCCGATCACATGGCAATCATTCAATACGACAACTCGCACGACGCGAACGATTACTTTTTTGTAAGCGGAATCGACGATGGTACTTTTTATGCCGGACGCAACTCGTTCGTAGTCAATCCGTCTGCCAAGGTAAAGGAATCGATAACCACGGGAAATATTGCCGTGTACGATCCGAATGGAAATCGGTTGAGTGTGTATAATCTGATTCCGGCGGGATCGTCGGTTCAAATGAACCGGGAAGGTTCGGCCCGGGCGTTTGGTGTTCTTGTGTATCCAAACACGCCGACTGGAGTGGGCAGGATCGAGATTGTTGCTAAAGCATTGAGTAGCGAAACTACTGGATCGGCCGGATTGAAGAATGATGTTCGGTTCCCATCCGATGTCTACACTAATGTAGGCTCGGAGCAACCGATCAAAGTGGTGTGGGCCAAGGCGGTACGATTTTCTCCGCAAGTGTCAACGACATCCGATGCACGATTCTTTTCGTTTCCCGATCTCCACGCGTCCACCGAGGTGTATGATGTTCGTGTTCGGCAAGGTTGCCCCAGCACGGTGTCTGGTACATGTCGTGTCGACGCGGTTTCTCCGAAACACGGTGATAATGCGGATTTCGACTACCAAATGGTCGATGTTCGGTGTGTACTGACAAAGACCTCGGGCCCATCATTCAACTCGTCGATGGTCGATGCATCCGTACGGTTGACGAACGTTGCCGTTACTGCTCTCACCTACGTTGGTACCGATGGGCTAAAAAAAGTGTTCAACGGCGTACTTGGAACTGACTTGGTTGGTCGAGTAAAATCTGTTTTGAGTAGTAATGCAATCGTGTTGGATCGGCCGTTCACAGTTTCAAACTCCATTTTGGATGGCGGAACTTCGGAATGTTCTCCATATCTGGAAGACACAGGAACAAACATAAAGCGATTCGATTCATTTAACGAGACCGATCTCTATGCGACCGTTGCAAATGCTTCTGGAGTTCAGCAGATACAGAACAATCAGGTATACAACGCCGGTATTGGAAACGGTCATCGAAAGAACTATTATGTCATTGGCATATCAGCCGCAACCTTTGAGATGACATATCTGGCCCGAACAACGAGTTGGACGACGTCAGGATTTACATACGTCGGTAGCAATCCAGCCGAGTTCTCGAAACGAGTGTGCATGGCTCGATTGAATCTCACCGATCTACGTACTACCACCGGATCACCATCCAGATTCCGTGTGTATCAACGTAGTCAAAATATTCCAGAAACGGCTCGGTGTATAGCCGAGGGCAATATCGAACCACATGAGTTGTTGTTCGATTGGTCGGCTGGTGAAGATGTGGCCTGGCTGGGTCGTTTCTACGATCAGACGTTTGCGAATACGTATTGGTTGACGGCTGGAAGTGTATCGATGATTGCTTCACCAGATGTATTGATGGACTCCGTCACTATTTCTGGAGGACCGAATGAGAACGAATCCGGATACATTCTACTCAAAAGTAATCGGTCGGAGCCGGCTCGAACAAACGAATATGTACAGTATTCGGCTCAAACCGGATCGTGGTTTGGAACCGAACAGCAGACGTTCACAAACTTTGCAACCGAACCAAACTCCAACTACGCGTGCGCAGTTGGGTCACCATATTTATCGTCGGTGGAGGTCGTAAAAAGCGGTCCAATCTACAATAGCAACTTCGTGAAGCTATCCAAGAATACGATGTATGAGTTGACATTTGACTACACGTCGTTGTCACAGACCACCGATTCGTACGAGTTCATAGTATACTTTGTTACCACACTAAACGGTCGAATGGACCGTGTTCGATTAGGGCTTCTGAATGGACGGACGACTCGTGGGTTCACGTCGGGAACGTATCGTAGCCGAGTATTCATAGGTAGAACGATGTATGGAACTATTCAGTTGGTCCCAAAAAATCTGACATCGATAACGATGGCTAACATAAGCCTGAAGCCATTCATCGACGAAGCGTATCCACCGGACTCTATCGAGTTGATGGTTCCATTGGATGTCCACGTCAAGAATGAACGGATCGAGTTGACGGTGGAGTTGTTTGACTCCAACGGAAAACTTCTATATGGTGGAGCATCTACCACGTTCGGAAACAATCGTTCACTCGTACCATTGAGAACGGTGGTCGTTGCGGACCCACAATGGTTGACACTATCGGCATTTGACCGATCCTGATCTATATTTATACAAGCCACATGCATCAACATCTTACAGAAGCATCTCCCGCACACTCATTGGATATTTCGATCAAGCAGCTCAAATCGTACGTGTTTGAGCCGAAGACGCCGGCGATTCGGCAGTCTCGCGCCAACGAGATCGTCGGACAGTCGATGGTTGTGACCGAGAAGGTCGACGGAACGAAGTTGACACTGGTGCGCACCGAGGAGACCAACACGTCGGATTACGCCGTCAACTGGATCGTGTCGTACAAGGGTTCGGTTCTGCACGGATCGGAGTTCTCGCACCTGTCCGACAAGGATCGTGAGCAGATAAAGACACAGTCAATCGGAATCGGTCAATATGTCTGGGTGTTCGACCATCTGAAGAAGATCAATCCGAACATCTCCTCAATACCGACGAACACCGAGTTCAGTGTCGAGTTTGCGCAGAACAAGGACACGTTGAGCCGGACGTATGAACGGTTCGGCGACATGTTCCTCCGCAGTTTTGCACCGGTCAAGTACCGCGTCATATCAGGGCAACTTCACACGACCCCGACCGGCGCCGAGGAAACCGACCCGACCAAGTTGGCCGCGATGGCTAAACGATTGCAGGTTCAGACCTTCCCGATATACTTCTCGGGGAAACTGACACAGGAGGCCGTCTCGAAGAATCAGTACCTTGGTCCGAAGATGTCGGATGTGAACTGGTCCGATCCGTTGGATGTGTTGCAGAAGTTTTCGGACGCCGTTCTAACGATCCCCTCAGTTCTCGGTGGCAAGATCGAGGGAGTGGTCATGCGAATGGCCGATGGAAGATTTTTTAAGGTGGTTCAGTCGGATCAGTATGACGCCGAAGCTCGTGGAGCGAAGAAAGACCTGTATCGGATGTCTCCGGAGGAAATGGATGTCTACTTCCAGAAGATGCGTAAGGTGATCTCGGTCGTTCTCAACAAGATCGGAACGGAAGGAAAGACGGATACGCAGATCGTCAGCCAAGCGAACAAGGTGTTGTCACGTATACCGATTGACAAGTTCCCAGCCAATCCGAAGCGGAACGAGACACAGATTCGGGATGATGCCCACGAGACGCTTCGCCTGATGGTCGGCAAACGTGATGCGATTGGTGTCGGCACGAAGACCATCGGACTGATTCCCATTGCTGGAAAGCCATTGCACATCGGCCACTGGAAGCTCATCGAACGGGCGGCGGGCGAGTGCGACCGCGTCATCGTATACACCACCTCCAAGGACCGTGCAGAGAAGGGCCAGGTGCCGATCTCCGGCGCTGACTTCGTCTACTTCTGGCACGACTTCTTCATTCCGGCGTTGCCGAAGAACGTAAAGGTCCGATTTGTGGATTCGCCGGTTCGGTCAGTCATGCACGAGTTGGGTTGGTTTGAGCAGTCTGCTACAAAGGACTCCGAAGACGTTCCAACCGTAAAGCTGTACTCGGATGTGTCCGATGTCGATGCCAACTTTCCGGACGCTGATTTGGGAAAGTTCCCCACACTGAAGTCGGCCGGTAAGATACAGAAAGTCGGCGTGGAACGGTCTAGCACCGTCAACATTAGCGGTACGAAGATGCGTGAGTTTTTGCAATCGGGAGATATGGCATCGTTCATTAAGAACTTGCCACCGATCCCACAGAACCAGAAGAAGGAGATTTGGACGACGCTTATGAAGAACGTTCCACAAAAAGAGCAGGTCGATCCGTACAAGCAGATGGCCCATGAGCTCATCGAGTCGTACTTCGCCAGTATTGATGAAGGCGGTTGGCGTGTCACGGACACCCAAAGCACACGTGAGATGGCCACCCAACTCCTCAAGGAGAGTGGTCAATCGGTGGCATCCATTGGACCAAAGCCGGAGGACGCCAAACTGGTCGACGGTGAACCAGCGCAGGCCACTACCAAGTTGAGCATCGTCGATGACGACAAGAGCATCGCTGACAAGGTGTCGGCCGACATCAAGGAGTTTGCCAAGGCTCTGAACTCCCGAGTCCACTTCTGGAAGGACAACAACCCGTACATCGACAACGGTTACATCTTCAACGGAAGCTCCCAACACCTGATCAATCCAGAGACCTCGCCGTACATCTCACAGTACAAGCCGACCTTCGGCGACGTCGATCTCATCGTGCCGAAGAGCAAGCTCGAAGATTTGCGCACGTTCCTCGACTCCATTGACGACAACAAGATCGACTGGAAGCCAACGGCTGGGAACAAAATCACGAACAAGTTCCACTACATCGGTCGGACGAAGAGCGCATACGGTATTCCAGATCAGATCGTGGCGTTGTGGTGGTACGTTCCGAAACGGCAGGTCGTGCAGATCGACTTCGAGGGCGACGACATGACCACTGACAAGAAGGGGTTTGAACGGCCGTCCGACTGGACCAAGTTCACCAAGGACTCACCGTACAACGACCTTCAGGCCGGCATCAAGGGACTGGCCGGAGCACTGATGCTTCGAGCCCTCGCCCGGGCGACCACCCGTAAGGACTCCGCTGTCGTTGTGAAGCCTACGTCTGCTGCGAAGATCGCGGCCGGACAAACGGTCATCACCGACAAGGACATCCGTATCGCTGGTGGTTCTCCGGACCAAGCCACTGGACGAACACTGAACACCGGCGGAGGCGCTCCAGGAATGCGACTCGCGTATAAAAAGGTCGGTGACGTCACGTACAACGGAAAGCCGGTCGAGGCCTACATCAAGGTTGAGCCAAAGGATGCGGGTGAGAAGGATCGGACAACGGACATCGCCGAAATCTTCAGAACGTTCTTCGGCAAGAAGCCGACAGCGGACGAACTGAAGGTGTTTCGTTCTTTCACCGGATTGCTCACGTTGATGAAGAAATACCTCGACACGCCGACGATCACCTACGCGTTGGACAAGTTTGATCGGGATATCTCGGCCGAACATTTGTCTGACAAGGAATGGTCCGCTATCTACGGCGCGATACAAAAAGTGTTGGGTATCAAAAGGTCTCCGCCGGTGTGAGATTTTCGGACAAAAGTCCGTGGCAGTTGATATATACACAAAGAACACTCTGTATATATGTCAAAATCAAACATCGAGATGGTTCGCGACTACCTGAAAGGTGAGCGGCCGATTACTATAGTTGGTTACGAAGCTCCAGCGGAACAGAAACACGCCGTTGGCGAGAAATGGACTGACGTGCAGGGACGTGAGTGGGAGCAAAAGGAAAACGGTCCAGTTCGTGTAACCAAGGTCATTGATATCGTCCGCGCCGAGTTGGACGACCGGTGTTCCGATTGCGGATGCGAAATCCGGTGGGGTTCCCGACACGACCGAAAGTTCTTCCACAAAACAGGCAAATGCTTCGACTGCTTGATCGCCGAAGAGACAAAGCTACGACTCCGTGGTCAGTACAAGTTGTACGAGGAGAGGAAGATTCTTCAGAATCAGCTTTCGTATTTGACCGACGTCCGCGCAAAGTTACGTGAGGCGTATGACTTCACCAAGGACCACAAGGAGCTCACGTACGTCAACTCCAACGGCTTCGTCGAACGATGGGAGAACAATGCCCGAGATGATCTGTTGATCAGCCTGAAGAAGGACTTCGTGAAGTGTCTGAAGACCATCCGGGAAGTCGAAGAAGCCTACAAGCAGGTTGACGCCAAGATCGCCGAAGCGGTGAAGTGACGAATGGCCGACAAGACACAGGACTATCGTCAAGTTGTTCGGGCCGAGTACGTCAAGTGCGCCAAGGACCCGGTGTACTTCATGCGGAAGTACGTCAAGATTCAGCATCCCATTCGTGGTACGATTCCGTTCTTGACGTATCCTTTTCAGGACAGAGCTGTAGCTGACTTCGGCAAGCACCGTAAGAACATCGTCCTCAAGTCCCGTCAGATGGGTATTACGACCCTTGTGGCGGCTTACGCACTGTGGTTGATGATCTTCCACGATGACAAGGAAATCATGTGCTTGTCCATCACGCAGGAAACGTCGAAGCAGATCGTCACGAAAGTGCGGTTCGCCAACGACAACCTACCGTCGTGGCTAAAGGTCAAGGAGGTCACTGACAACCAACTGTCGTTGCGACTGTCCAACGGTTCGCAGATCAAGGCCGTGTCGTCGGCCGGTACATCCGGCCGTTCGTCCGCATTGTCTCTCCTCATCATCGACGAGGCGGCGTTCATCGATGGCGTAGAGGAGATTTGGTTGTCTGCGCAAAACACGCTGTCCACGGGTGGTAAGGCGATCATCCTCTCGACACCAAACGGTGTAGGAAACTTCTTCCATCAGAAGTGGAACGAGGCCGTCGAGGGCCAGAACGACTTCAACATGATCAACCTTCCGTGGCATCTCCACCCGGAACGTGATCAGGCATGGCGTGACGAACAGACAAAGCTGTTGGGTCCGAAGGGCGCTGCACAGGAGTGCGATTGCGAGTTTTCCACATCAGGCAATACCGTTATTGACATTCCATTGCTGGAGTGGTACTCTAAGAACAAGGAGATGATGTGCGATCCCGTCGAGAAACGTGGAATCGACCGCGGTTATTGGATATGGAAGTATCCGCAGTCAGGAAGGTCATATCTACTGTCCTGTGACGTTGGTCGGGGAGATTCGACCGACTTCTCAGCGGTTCAGATCATTGACATTGAATCGTTGGAGCAGGTTGCGGAGTACAAGGGTCATTTGCCGACGAAGGAGTTTGGTAGATTGATTGCCGCGATTGGAACCGAATACAACATGGGCCTCGTCGTTGTGGAAAACAACAACATGGGTTGGGCCGTTTTGCAGGAGTTGATCGACATCGGATACCCGAATCTTTTCTACAGCCACATGGACTTGCTATACGTGGATGTCGAGCAGCAGGCCACCAACAAGCTGAACGCGCAGGATAAGAAGTTGGTTCCCGGATTTACGACAACTCATAAGTCCCGACCGCTTATCATTTCGAAGTTGGAGAGCTACATCCGCGAGAAGTCGTTGATAATCCATTCCGAACGATTGCTCGCCGAACTGATGGTGTTCGTTTGGAAAAATACCGGAACGACCATCAAAGCGGAAGCCATGTCTGGTTACAACGATGATCTGGTCATGTCGATGGGTATTGGCGCGTGGATACGGGACACCGCGTTGCGTCTGAGGTCCGAAAGCGACTCTCTCACCAAAACGATTCTATCCAAGATGGGTGGAACCTCGGCTCAAGCAAAGAATGGTCAGATGCCGATTCTATCTTCCAATCGAGCCAATCCGTATGGAATCAACGCCGATCCGTGGAAGATGAACATCGGAAATAATATATCCGAAGACCTGGGATGGCTCATTCGCTGAAAATAGCGCCGGCGAGATATTTATACCTTGGGACCGTATATATACACATATGGCTGATCAAACTCTCTATGACCGACTGAAGCGAATGTTTTCCACCGATGTGATCGTGCGCAACGTCGGCGGCAAAAAACTCAAGATTGTGGATACGGACGAGGTACAACTCGCAACGGATCGCAATAGCTTACGAGATCGTTACAATCGGCTTCGTAGTTCCACCTACAACCTTCACAACCGAGACATGTCGATGGCGTACGCCGCTGCACGGTTGGAGCTGTTCCGCGACTACGACATCATGGACATGGACCCGATCATTGCCTCCGCGTTGGATATCTACGCTGACGAGTGTCTTGTGCCGAGTGAGTTTGGATATGTTCTCACTATCAAGTCGGAGAACGAGCAGATCAAGAAGATTCTGGAGAACCTTTTCTATGACATACTGAACATCGAGTTCAATCTGTGGTCGTGGGTTCGAAATCTATCCAAGTACGGCGACTTCTTCCTTCGACTCGAAATCTCGCCAGAGTACGGTGTCTACATGGTTCATCCAATCTCCGCGTATGAGTTGACCCGCATCGAGGGCTCTGACCCAAACAATCTCAACTACGTGAAGTACCAACACGACGGTCTCGGCGGAGGACAGGAATACGAAAACTTCGAGATCGCGCACTTCCGACTTTTGTCCGATAGCAACTTCCTTCCGTATGGAAAGTCGATGATCGAGCCGGCACGTCGTATTTGGAAACAGTTGAGTTTGATGGAAGACGCTATGTTGATCCATCGCATCATGCGAGCTCCTGAGAAACGAATCTTTAAGGTTGATGTCGGCAACATTCCTCCCAGTGAGATCGACGGTTTCATGGAGAAGATGATGGCGAAGCTCAAGAAAGTTCCATACATCGATGAACGTACCGGCGACTACAACCTTCGGTTCAATCTAAACAACATGACGGAGGACTTCTTCTTGCCAGTACGCGGCGGAGACAGTGGTACTAGCATCGATACTCTTCCAGGAATGGAGTTCACGGGAACCGAGGACATCGAGTATCTTCGCAACAAGATGATGGCCGCGTTGAAGATTCCGAAGGCGTTCCTCGGTTATGAGGAGGGTCTATCAGGAAAGGCCACACTGGCAGCCGAAGACGTACGATTTGCGAGAACCATCGGTCGCATGCAACGTATCATCGTATCCGAACTGACCAAGATAGCCATTGTGCATCTCTATGTTCAAGGATACAAGGACGCATCATTGGTCGACTTCGAACTCGGATTGAGCAATCCATCGACAGTGTTCGAGCAGGAAAAGATTCAGATTTGGCAGGACAAGGTCAATCTCGCCAAGGACATGATGGAGTCCAACTGCTTCTCGAAGAAATGGCTGTACACGAAGCTCTGGAACATGTCAGAGGATGATGTCGAGGAGATTAGCAAGGAGATCGTGGCCGACCGTAAGGAGCAGTGGCGTTTCGAACAGATCGCCTCTGAAGGAAATGATCCGAAGACCAGTAATCAGTCCATCGATGGTGACGGTGCGCCACGCGACGTTTCGGGTGGGGATGATTCCGGTCCGGACCTCGGCGGCGCAGAAGACCTTCCCGATCTCCCTGACCTCAAGGAGAGTGAACGGCCAGTGACGGGGAGTGTAGTTGAGGAGAAGGAACGTGATCAAACGGGATTGAAAGACTCGGATGACTATCCGTTTGGTGAAGACCCGCTGGGAACCAAGGAACTACATCGAACTGAGCGGGACAGACCGATTCGAACCAATAAACTGGCGAACCCACTACGAGTAAACGAACGGATGCTCGTGTCACCACGCGCGATGGAAGAAGACCTCAAAAACATAAAGAAAGCGTTGAGTAGTCGAGCGATGATAAAAAATGGAAAGGCCGTCATAACGGAAGCAAAATCGATGATGGACGAATCAAACGTGTTGAGTGATGATGAGACACGTCAATAATTTACATCTTTTCCACCACTCCAACATATTTATAACCATCGATGAAGAAACTGAGCCATTCCAAGTATCGCAATACCGGCATTTTGTTCGAACTACTGGTTCGACAGGTCACTGCCGATATTCTCAACGGGTCAGACGACTCCAAGGCTAACCACATTCTCCGAAAATACTTCTCCGAGTCAACCGAACTTGGTAAGGAGAATCGGTTGTACCGTATTGTCATTGAAGAGAAGGTGAAGGACAACACCGCTGCGGATAGGTTGGTAGAATCCGTTGTCCGCACTCGTCGGAAGTTGTCGGAGAAGTTGCTCAATCAGCAGAAATACGAACTCATCAAGGAAATCAAGGCTCAGTATCCAATCGAGGATTTTCTGAAGGGGAACATTCCGAACTACAAACTTCTCGCATCGGTGTACAAGATTTTTGAGGAAGCTGTCAACGAAGTGGTTTGTGACCCACGTGATCTGTTCAAGGCCCGTAGTTGTATTGTTGAGCACATGGTGTCCAAAACCTCTCCGACACGACTCATCTCTGAAGACGAAAAGCGTGATCTGATCAAGGTGTATCAACAACAAAACGAAGAGGTTCGTCTGTTGGCGTACAAGTTGCTGGTCGATTCGTTCAACGAGAAGTACGCCGGATTGGATGGCAAGCAGAAGGTGTTGATCCGCGAATACATCAACAACATCAGCAATACCAACTCACTACGTCAGTACATCAATCAGGAAATACCAGTCGTCAAGCAACAGTTGATGGAGTTGAAGTCGAAGGTGTCGGACAACGACGTCGTCCGTATCAAGCTTGAAGAGACCATCACGCAGATCGGCAACATCTCCAAAGGAACGTTGGTCAAGGAGAATCAGATCATGGCTCTCATGTTGGCTTACGAACTGATCAAGGAACTCAAGAATCTGAAATGAAGCAACCCGAACTCCACTCTCTTCTCCGTGAGATCGTACAGGAAGTCCTCGACGAGATGACTGGTACTGGCGCGGTCGCCGGCTATCAGACACCGTTTGCCTTTCAGGGCAAGGGCGACGCTGCACGAAAGCGGAAGATCGCCGCGGACTCGATGCCGGGTGGCAAAGTCGTCGGCGAAGGCGAGCCCGACGCCGAAACTGAAGAGTCGTTGTTGGTTCGTCGGTCGTTGTCGGAACAGATTGATATGCGTGGAAAACCATGCAAGAAGTGCAAGAAGGGAACATATCAGGAAACCTCGCAGTTTGATGATATGGACGGCGTTGTGCATTGCACTAAATGTGGACATCCCGTCAAACGATGGGTTGAAAATCTTTCCGAGGCTCGTAGCCGGTATCTCAACTACCGTGACAGTGATGTGATGAAGACTCATGCAAAGGTCTCATACGGAATCAAGGAAGCGCACTCTATGCTCCGTGAAGTCGAGTTTTTGGTCGGTCTGTGTGAACGGCTCAAGTTGGAGTCCGGAACGTCCAATGACCAACTCTGGAAGAGAACCGCGGTCGACGTGTCACGAATCCACCAACGTCTCAAGGAGATCGCTCGTCGGGTGAGCCGGTTGAGCAAATAACTTTTATGGACCTACGCCAAATCGTCAGTCAAATCCTCAAGGAAGACGCCCCAATCGGCGGAACCCAACCTGCACCGCAGCCTTCTGCCAAGTTCTACGACGTCCTCGCCGACTTCCAAAACTTCGAGCGGACCATTGACAAGCAGACCGAGGCTGCAAAGAAGCAGCTTGAGACCACTCTGACCAAGAACGTCGGAAAGAAGAAGGTCACGATTCGTGCATCGAAGGGAGCGATGGGACAGGCGGAACAGGACTACACCATCGACGTCAAGTCGGTCTCCATCTCCTACCTCAAGGATGAATACTACATCATTCTGAAGGACGCGGGTGGTAAGGACTACTATGTCAACACCGCGTTCAAGATCAAGGTCATCGGTGACGCTTCTGCAAGCAAACCGGCATCGTCGCAGGGTCAAACCGCCCAAAAGGCTGAACCGCCCGTCTCTGGTAAGGGCACCGCGTCTCCAGGTGGACCGCGTATGACTACCGGCATGGTCTCTCCGCAAAACATGGGCATCGCTGCCGGCGGCCCGAACACACTTTCACCAAAATGAGCAAACAACTCCTCGTCGACTTCATACCGTTTGAGATCACTCCGCAGGTTCTGTCGGAAGCTCGTTCAGCCAACCCAAACGCACCGTTGCGTGTTCGTGGCGTTCTGCAACGAGCCGGTCAGAAGAACTTCAACGGACGCATCTATCCGATGCCCGTGTTGCAACGTGAGGCCAAGAAGTATGAGGAAGTGATTAAGGAACGTCGAGCACTCGGCGAGCTGGATCACCCTGACTCGTCTGTCATCAACCTCAAGAACGTGTCGCACAACGTCTGTGAGATTTCGTGGAACGGCAACGACCTCGTCGGCACCATCGAGATTTTGACCACACCGTCGGGCAACATCGCACGTGAGTTGATCAAGAACAACGTCCGCCTCGGCATTTCAAGTCGTGGTCTGGGATCGGTTCGCCCGTTGGGAGAGAACACTGTTGAGGTTCAGGACGACTTCGAGCTTCTCTGCTTCGACCTCGTGTCCAGTCCGTCCACACGTGGAGCTTACATGAATCTGACGGAAGGCGTCATTAAGGAAGGCGCCAACCCACCGATCACAGCCGACCGTAAGGCTCTCGACAAGTATCTACAGGTCGAGAACATCATGCGGGACATCCTCTCGGAGATACGTTAATGAAAAAATCAGAACTCAAACAACTCATCAAAGAAGTGGTTTCCGAAGTTGCCGGTAACCAAGAATGGGTCGTCGGCGCCGAAGGTCCGAACGCGTGGGAACAGATCGTGTCCGCGCCTGACATTCAGACGGCGATCAAACTCGCCTCAAAGAAGCAAATGTCCGTCGAGGGCCCACGTGGCCGTTGGTCACCTCCGACACGTGCAAACCTCAACGTCCAATAACTGTGCCGGCCAAATCCGAAAAGCAAGCCAACCTCTTCCACGCAGCTCTCGGCGACCCCAAGCCGGGCACCGGCGCTGCCAAGATCAAGGCATCAATGCCACGTGAGAAAATCAAGCACTTCACCAGTGTTGGCGAGGGAACGATGGAAACGCTTCCCGAAGGCAGTTACAACCCCCGCGACGATCAGTTTGCCAGACGTGAGTATGACGTGGAAACCGCTCTCAAGAAAAACGGTCTGAAAGTCAAGATGATCTACCACATGGGCGCCGGTGAAGTAGGCGATCCGTTTGAGTCCGAGTTCGAGGTCTTTAACCCCAAGACGGGAAAATCGACGACCTTCACACTACGAGAGCATTACAGCCTCACACTGGTCCTCAACGGAAAAAAGATCAGATTTCCTCGGTAACCACCATATTTATACACAACATGGCTACACCAAATCCAACTCTCCAACAGATTCTCAAGGACATCGGCCGTCGTGCCAATCAGGGCCGAGTCGGTCTCGATTGGGGTACAATCACAGAGGCACGTAAACGCAAAGTCCGTGAAGCCGCTCCAAACGTCGGCAAGAAGCCCGACGATGGTGCTGATTTGCCCGAGCCTCCTACAGAAGACAAGCCCGAGATGCCTGAAGAGCCCTCCGAGCCGAAGGTTGACTTGCCGAAACCGGATGCACCAAAGGAAAAAAAGCCTGAAGCTCCCGAGTCCGACACTTCTGCACCTGATGCCGGTGAGGATGTAGATGCCGCCAAGGAAGACGCTGAGAAGGCCAAGGCGGAGTTGGAGAAGGCCAAGGCGGAGAAGGATCAGGCCGAGCAGGAACTCGAACAGAACGCCTACGTGAAGCTGAACTCACCATCCGGCGTCAGCTTCCTGTTGGGTAAGCTGATCGGTCACGCTTTCCAGACAAACTCGATGGACGCTCTCGCCGGCGAGTTTGTGAACAAGCTCAAGATCACGAATCCGGAGGACTTCCAACTCTTCTCGGATGATATGATTCCCTACAAGAACATCCCCGGAATGGTTGAGTTCCTTGACTCCGTCAAGAGCTTGTCCGCGTCGGGTAAGCAGGAACCGACAGAGGGTTAATCGAATGAAACCCACTAACCCAACACGTAATCACTTTATGGCAACACCACTCAAACTCAAAGCATTGATCGAGGGCTTCGGCCCGATGGCATCCAAGAAAAAGGAATGGACGACGGAAGAGAAGAAGGCTGCGCTCGAGATGATAGGTCGTTACAACGAATACGGCCAACACCTCCGTCGTCAGCACAATCTCATGGAGATCGCCGAAACGTTGGGAAATATTGCGGATGCCGCCGAGCGGTTTACGATGAATGAGACCGAGGACTGGTTCGATAAGAACACAGTCGGCCGAAATGTCAAAGAGCTCAAGCGTTGCAGTGGGGAGTTTGCAAAGTTGGCACGTGAGGGTTCCATCGTCGAACAGCGTATGGAAGCTCTCTACGAAGACATGGGCCACGTTCTTAATCGTTACTTCGAGATCAAAGATGTTCAAACCGAGTGCGACGACGCACGTGGAAAGACGGTAGTATCGGTGGAACCAAAGGTCTTGCCCGTTGCCGAGAAGAAGTCGTAACCCAACTACTCAACTCGTAGTATTGTGAGGCCGAGTCATTGGACTCGGCCTTTTTATGCTTTTTCCAGAAAAAATATACGTTTTTCTTGAGTGAGATATACTTATGTATCAGAAATGCATCAATCGTTTGGTGCGATGGTTTACGCAACCCACATTGGGACTCCAATAGTTCCAGAATCCTGTAAAGGAAACCCAAAATATGTCATCTGAACTATTGAAGCAAGCCATCGCCGACGCAAAAGCCGTTCGAGCGACCGCGCTCGCAAACGCAAAAGCCGCTCTTGAGGAAGCCTTCGCACCGAAGCTCCAATCGATGTTGGCCACGAAGTTGCAGCAAGAAGTCGAAGGAGAAGACGAGCCCGTTGCCGATGAGGTTCCGGTCGCTGATCCTGTTGTCGACGCTGCTCCCGCCGCTGAAGAGATTCCGGTCGATGCACCAGCTCCTGAAGCTGACTTCGCACCTGAAGCCGATATCCCCCTCGACGATGCCGCGCCAGCTCCTGATGCTCCGCCATCCGACGATCCGATTGGAGACGAGGAGATCGAAGAGATCACACTCGGCGCCGGACACCCTGATCCCGTTGATCAGACCGACGAGTTGACCGAAGCCGACGACGCCGACTACAAGAAGACCTCCAAGGGCATCAAGACCGATGACCCGCAGGGCGCGTCCAAGGAGTTCTCTTCCGGACCAGGCAAGGCTGACAAGAACGTCACCGCCGGCGAGCCTTCCGAGAAGGCCGCTGGAAAGAAGACCGTCGAGCGTGATGTCGCTTCCTTCAAGAACGACCCGCAGGGCGCATCCAAGGAACTCTCTTCAGGACCAGGCAAGGCTGACAAGGACTTGACCGGCAAGGTTCTCGAAGAGGAAGAGGAGATCGATAGCGAATCTCTCGACGCGATCCTCAAGGAGCTCGAAGCCGAAGTGGGCGCGGTTGCTGATGAGGCGGCCGTTGAGCCAGAAGAAGTCGCGCCGGTCGATGAAGTCACGCCTGCTCCTGAAGCCGGTGCCGATGAAGAGATCAACCTCGACGAACTCCTCTCTGAAGATGAGGACATGTACGAGGATGATGAAGATGAGAAGGACGATGACGACAAGAAGCCGGACTTCCTCAAAGAAAACAAGAATTTGAAGGCGGAACTCCAAGAATACCGCAAGGCCGTTGAGTTTTTGCGGTCCCGCATCAATGAAGTGAACCTCCTGAACGCCAAGCTGCTCTACACAAATCGCCTCTTCAAGGCGGCCAGCTTGTCCAAGGAGCAGAAGATCAAAGTTATCGAGTCCTTCGACCTCACGAAGTCGGTTCGTGAAGCCAAGCTCGTTTACGCAACTTTGGCCGAATCCTTTAGTTTCGGTGCCGCCAAGAAGGCCGCTCCGGTGTTGGCTGCAAAGCCCGCCGTGAAGCCGACCATCAAGGCAATCACCGAAGGTTTGGCATCCAAGGTTGTTGCTTCAACCAAACCGACCAAGACGCCTGAGGTTCTCACGGAAGGTGCCGAGATGGCATCCCGTTTCCAGAAGCTCGCTGGCATCAAGAAGTAAGCAAAACCAAACAACTGTAACCTCTCTAAAGGAGAAATCAATATATGTCAAGTGTTAAATCACTACTCACCGAAACGATGAATCCGATGGCTCAGCTCATGGAGCAGACCCGCGGCCTCGTCAAGAAATGGGAAAAAACTGGCCTTCTCGAAGGAGTCAAGGGCGACATGGAAAAGTCCCACATGTCCATCCTTCTCGAAAATCAGGCCAAGCAGTTGATCGACGAGGCAACTCGTACCGGCACCTCCGCTAACTCGGAGCAGTGGGCGGGCGTCGCGCTTCCGTTGGTCCGTCGTGTGTTCGCGGAGATCGCGGCCAAGGAGTTCGTCTCGGTTCAACCGATGAACCTTCCGTCCGGTCTCGTGTTCTATCTCGACTTCAAGTACGGAACCGATCAGGCCGGCAAGCCGCCGTTCATCAATCAGTCGCTCTTCGGTGGCACCGGCACCAAGCTCGGTTCGACCGACTCGGCGGTCAATGGTCTCTACGGTCAAGGCCGCTTCGGCTACACCATCAACGATCAGGTTGCAACCGGCCTCGCCGTGACTTCCTCTTCGGCCGCTTGGATCAACACCAACTTCACGCCGGAGCTCTCCGCTTCCGTCGCCGCTGGTGAGGTTCAGCTCGTCACCGTCAACCTCGGCTCGACCTTCGACCACAACGGCGTCCGCGCCTTCACGGTCTCGGGTTCCGGCATCGTTGACTTCTATCCGGCCTTCACGTCCGTCGCCGGCAACAACGTGACCTTCGTGGTCTCCGCCTCGGCCGCTCCGACAACCGTCAGCGTGGCCTACCACGTTCAGCCGACCGACGCCACCCGTGGTGACTTCGAAGACCGTGGCACCCCAATCGCTCCGCAGGGCCTCAACGCTGACATCGGTATCCCCGAAGTCAACTTGGAGCTCAAGAGCGAGGCCATCGTCGCCAAGACCCGCAAGCTCAAGGCCGTTTGGACCCCAGAGCTCGCTCAGGACTTGAACGCCTACCACTCCATCGACGCCGAGGCCGAGCTGACCGCTCTCCTCTCGGAGTACGTCTCGATGGAAATCGACCTCGAAATCCTCGACATGTTGATCCAGAACGCTCCGGCCGTCACGACCGACTACTGGTCCGCACGTATCGGTTCCGAGTTCAACGCTGCAACCGGACTCTTCCAGGACACCGCTACTAACCGCACGGCGTACGTCAAGAGCACCTGGTTCCAGACCCTCGGCAACAAGATTCAGAAGGTCTCGAACAAGATTCACCAGTTGACCCTCCGTGGTGGTGCAAACTTCCTCGTCTGTTCCCCGGACGTGGCCACCATCATCGAGTCGATCCCTGGCTTCACCACCAACACGGACGGTGATCAGGCGAAGTTCGCAATGGGCGTGGCCAAGGTCGGCGCCCTCAGCAACCGCTGGACGGTCTACAAGAACCCGTACATGACGGACAACGTGATGCTCGTTGGTTTCCGTGGAAACAACTTCCTCGAAACCGGCGCTGTGTACGCTCCGTACATCCCGCTCATTCAGACCCCGTTGGTGTACGACCCGGTCAACTTCACGCCACGTCGTGGTGTGATGACCCGTTACGCCAAGAAGATGATCAGGCCCGAGTTCTACGGCAAGATCATCATCGGTAACCTCAACGAAGTCTAAGACTTACGTAAGTTTACACAAGGGTTCTATCCATAGAAGGGGTGCTCGAAAGGGCACCCCTTTTTTTGCGCAAATGTCTTGACGATTTTCATACGGCCTCTATACTTATCCATATAAACATCACATTTTATGGTAATATCTGGCGTATACAAAATCACAAACACGGTCCACGGCAAGTTCTACATCGGTTCGTCAAAGGATACCAACAACCGAAAAACCGAACATTGGAACGCACTACGTCGAGGTGACCACGTCAATCCCATTTTGCAACACTCGTGGAACTATCACGGTGAAGACGAGTTTACCTTCGAGATCATCGAGACGTGCGAGCCGGATCAATGTCTCATTCGAGAGCAGCATTATCTCGACTTGCTACAACCGTTCAAGGGAGTAGGATACAACATCAATACAAAGGCACTCGGCGGCGACTGCTTCACATATCATCCCGACCGAGAGTTGATCCGAGCAAAAATGTGTCTCATCAACGGCGGTGAGAACAATGGTATGTTCGGCAAAAAGCATTCGGAACAGACCATCGCAAAGCAGAAAGCCAGTTCCGTCGGTAGATACACTCTCACGTGGTTCATAGAACGTGACGGTGAAGAACTCGGAACGAAGAAGTACCACGAACGGCGTGAAATGCTTGCGTCACGGAAAATCAACTACAGATACGACAACGGACTCAAGGGAAAGAAGCGAGTCGTCGAAGCTACCCGTGGTTCGAGTGTGTCACGTGGAAAAATGGCACTCAAGGGGCGGAAGGAAGAGTTTGCCAAAGACATCGCCGACTTCGGCCTCTCCATGCGACAGATAGCCGACAAATACGGTGTATCAGTTGCTACCATCAAATATCACCGAAAGAAGCTAAAGAAACTTTCAGCTTGACTCGCGTCTATTCACGAACTATCCTCCTTTTTATGAGTCAAGAAAAAGTCGTTTACATCGAGCCCGGCTACGAAGAGGATGATCTGGGAACACTTCACGTTGTCGAACTGCGTGAGTTCGTCAAGATGCGTTGGGGTGACATCTGCCACGAACTCAACGTGTTGGCCACAGACAAGAAAATCCGTAAGGAGATCATACGGAAGCTGAAGACCGACTTCGGCCTCAACGACGCCGAGGACGTAAAGGCTGCTGGTAAGGTCGAGGTGGTCCCTAACACACCGTTCGTCTTCTTCGCCGGATACAGTGGCGCCCGTGAACTGTCGACGTACAACCTCGACGAGTTCATTGAGTCGGGGGAGAAGCTCTATCGTGAGGTCTATCCGAGCGACGAGGTCCGCGCCAAGGTTGCCGAACTCAAGAAGAAGGCGGCGGCCAAGAGGCGTAAGGCGGCTGAGCTCAAGAAGGCTCGGGCCATCGCCAAGGCCAAGAAGGTGTTGGCCGCCGCGTCTGAAGGTGGTGACGATGGTCCACTTCCCCTCGACGGTCACGATTGCTCCTACGGCAACCACGGTTAAAAAAACCGACGTCTGAACAGTTCGTTTCTCCTCGTCAACCCGTGTTTCTTACCGTGCGCGTCCGTGTAACTGCGGACGCACTCTTTTTTCACGGTCTCCCAATCTTCGTTTACGACCGCCAACGTGAACTTCGGAAAGCCTCGCAACGTTCCCAAGTTGAAGGCAAACTCGACCAACATCTCGGTTTGACGTTCGGTCAGATCAACGTCACCTATCCGACCCATCACGTAAGCGACAACGGCCAAATATGCGGTCTCCAAGTCGGTCTTGAGAAGGGCGGTAGCTTCGGCCTCGGTGATACCCTTCCGCATCGTATCCAGTTCGTCTTTCCGTATCTTGTGACCGTAGGCAATCGTCGGTAGTCCGCCTTCTGGAGATGGGTGTGGTAGCCATTGGTCCTTGACAGCGTTGTAACCGACGTGGCCGGCGTTCTCGGCATTTTTTACAAACTCGATGAAATCGTCGGACGGATAGAAAGTGGCGTACATACTGATAAATAGTTCGCACAACGTTATATTTATACCATCATGCTTCTCAAACATCTGCTCAACGAGGTTCTGATAGAAATAGAAACCGGCGACGACGTTTCTGCCGCCGTAGAAAAGGAAGTGACTGAACGTACGCTCAAGGACACGTTCACCGTGATGAACACCGGACTCGAATACGTGAAGGCCGAGTTGGAGAAGCTGAACAAGAAGGCCAAACGTATCGGTTCAGAACCGCTTCAGCTCAAGATCGTTCGGGAGTTCGACAAGGATGTTCCCGTCCGCGGGATGCAGAAGACGTACAAACGACACTACTTTGAGATAAAGGTTGAGGGCAAGTCGCCGGTCATCGATGGTTACGAGTTCGTCGCGAGTGTCGAACACGCCGAAGGCGGCAACATCATCAACATGGCGCCGAACTCAAGCGTACCAGCTTTGCCCGCCGAGTATCGTACAACCGGAAACACGTGCGACTTCTGCCACACCAAACGAGATCGGTTAAGCACGTTCGTTCTACGTGAGGAGAAAACGGGAAAACTGCTGAAGGTTGGTCGGTCTTGCCTCAAGAACTTCCTGCCGAGCAAGAACCCGAAGACCATCCTTGACTACGCTCAGAGCCTTGAGAACGCTCTCCGTGCCTGTATCGGTGGCGAAGAGATGGACGACTACGACGAGGACTTTGGTGGCGGAGGTGGTCGTGGGTTCCGCCGGTACTACCCGTCCGACGTATTCATGCGCAGCGTCTGTTTGGCCTACGTCCTCGAAGGCAAGTTCATCAGTGCCAAGAAGGCCAAGGATTCGGCGATGTACGACGACAGACCGTTGCAGTCCACGAAGGACTTTGCGTGGTGGTTGATCTACGAGGGGGCCAACTCGAAAGACCCGGAGGTTTCACGGGAGTACCAACAGAAGGTCGCGGCTCACGGAGGCGAAGCTGAGAAGTTGTTCGATGCGGTATCCAAGTGGCTTGAGACCAAGGACTGGGACGCCGAGATCGACAAGAACCAAGAGACAAATCCGAGCTTGGCCCAATACTTCCACAACGTCAAAACCGTCGCCAACTCGACAACGATTGCGACGAAGAACTCGGCTCTTCACGCGTCAATCCTTGCCATCTACCTCCGTGAGAAGGGTGAGCAGGAGAAGAAGGCTCAACGGAAGCCTAGCAACTACGTCGGCAAGGTTGGTGACAAGATCGAGTTCGTCGGTACGGTTAAGAACGTCAAGTTGTTCGGCGGTGGCGCATACGGTCCGACCACGTTGGTGGCGTTCGAGGACGCTGACGGAAACGAGATCGTCTGGTGGGCATCTGGGGACAAGCCCTACGAAAAGGGTGAGGTTTACAATGTCAAGGGAACCGTGAAGAAGCAAGAAATCTCCCGATACACCGGCCAACCACAGACCACAATCACACGTGCGAAGATGGTGCCAGTCGGCGGTGGCTGAAATAAGGGTAAGGTTGTCCGTCATAATCGGTCGGTTGGCTGATATTTATAGACCGATATGTCATTACACATCACGAACCTCAACTCCGTCACGGTCGCTGTAAAACCGAAGAACGTTTACAGAACCTTTACCATATCTCCGGCTTGGAGTGGGTCTAGCACCATAAACATAGATGATGGTGCGATGAACATCGGATCGTATGGAACATACACCATAACACCGACTACAACGTTTACAGCGAGCGTCAAGCTATGGGGCGCCGGCGGCGGCGGAGTTGCGCCTGTGGGGTCAGGAGCTGGGGGTGGATTTTCACACGGAACCGTCCGTTTTGTTGAAGGAGTTCAATACATCATAGTTGTTGGCCAAGGTGGATCGGTCGTATCCGGTTCAACTGGTCCCAGAACACATGGCGGCGGCGGATATGGTCGGAACACCGGTCTAACCGTTAACCCGCGGGGGGGAGGTCTATCGGGAATATTTTCCGGATCGTATTTGCAGGGTAACTCCATCATTGTTGCCGGCGGCGGCGGCGGAGGTAGGTTCTCCAACCAAGTTCGTCAAGGCGCAGGCGGTGGGCTAACAGGACAGAACGGATATACCACAGGCGCTTCATTAAATAGCGTTGGTGCAACCACCGCATCCGCCGGCTATTGGTATGGAAACGTTGGGAAAGCAGACGGTGGTCCGTTGATTGGTGGAATCGGGCCGTCATCATCATACAGTGCGCCCGGAGGCGGCGGCTATTTCGGTGGCGGCGGAGCCGACAGTATGGGTTCTGGAGGTTCGGGATACATCTCGCCGACCATCACGGGAAGTTCTTTTTCTGGATCGTATCTGTATCCAGCCAACTACACCGATCCCGATAACGGAGGGTCTGGATATCCTGGAATACAAAACGTGAGCGGGACGAACGGTCGGGTCATTATATATTAACAACTAACAGATTATGGCAGATACCTCCATCAACTACACCGTAGATCAGGATCGAGTCCGTTGGCCGGGCTCTGGGTCGGCAATCGTTCCTGGAATCACACCGTTTGGTTTTTTTGACACCGATCCGGTGTTTGTTGCCGAGGCTCCCCGTGCCGCCTCGTGGGCGGCAAAACGACTGGGCTACCCCATCATTGACGTCGAGCTGTTGGACCTCAACTTCTACGCGTGTCTCGAAGAAGCGGCGCTGGAATACAGTGGTCAGGTGAATCAGTTCAACATTCGCAACAACATCTCGTTGTTACAGGGTCAACCAACGACCATCAACATCACCCAAAAGAACGTTCAGGGAAGTGCATTACCATTCCAGATTCGGCTGTCACAAGCCTACGGTGCCGAGCTGGGAGTTGGTGGCAACGTCGACTGGAAACGTGGATGGATTTCGGCGTCCTATGGAACACAATCCTACGATCTACAAGCGCTGTGGGGCAACACGTTTGAGAGTGGTTCACGCATCGAAGTTAAGCGTATTTTCCACTACGCTCCGCCGGCCTCGGCCCGTATCTACGATCCGTTCTCGATGACCGGAATGAGCTACAGCAACGTTCTCAATGAGATGGGTTTTGCCGGATACTCGCCGGCGACGCAGTTCCTGATGACGCCGATCTTCGAGGACTTGGAACGAATGCAGGCCATCGAGTTCAACGATCTTGTCCGCAAGAGTGGTTGGAGCTTCGAGCTGGTCAACAACAAGCTTCGACTGTTCCCAATACCGACATACGATCACGTGATCTGGTTCGACTACGTGGTCAGTCAGGAACGTGATGCGCAGGCCATATCGACCGGTTCCTACTATCAGGTCTCGGGATCGTCTGTAACTACGCCGGAAATCGGCGACTACAGCAACGTCCCATACAACTTCATACCATATCAGAACATCAACTCGGTGGGACGCCAGTGGATTTGGAAATACTACCTCGCGCTCTGTAAGGAGGTGTTAGGTAGCATTCGACAGAAGTATCAGACCATTCCAATCCCAGGTGCCGAAGTCACGATGGATGGCGGTGAACTTCGACAGGAAGCTCAAACAGAGAAGACCGAGTTGGTTACTCAACTACGTGAGAATCTCGACGCCACGTCCCGGTCGAAGCAGATGGAGATGCAGGCGGCTCAGGCCCAACAGCTACAGGAATCTCTCACAAAAGTTCCACTTTTTATATACGTCGGATGACCGTTGCAACACAACCATTTTCCCTCTTCGAAAATCTGCATCCCGTCGAAGTACGGCAGATGCAGTTCGTCACATCAGTCG